>Ga0208297_1000531_pt1 | contig 70913 bp, 68 predicted proteins | sample LMS_cellobiose_e_FD_187367 | JGI IMG/M metagenome (GOLD analysis project Ga0208297, IMG submission 187367) | Rumen-fistulated moose microbial communities from Alaska, USA - LMS_cellobiose_enrichment (SPAdes) (version 2) | ecosystem: Host-associated > Mammals > Digestive system > Stomach > Rumen...
GTAATGTACATTTCGCTTAAATCAACTTCGTTGTTCTTTTCTTCTGACTTCATAGATTTTTTATTATTGGTTTAAAGAAAGATACATACTTTTCTGTAACTTCCTTAAACCATCTAAACTGTTCTTGTTCTGTTGCTTTATCTGTAAAAGAGAAAGGCTTTGATAAAGATATCGTACATTGTTTACGATTGTCAAGCCTTTGCCATTCTATCTCTGGAGAGATGGCTGTTAAAGAGTCATCTTTATGGTTAGCCAACATTTTATCAAAGGTTTCTTTTGGATTGTTGGTGTTAATCCATAGTTGGATTGTATTCTTGTTCTCTCTTGAGTTTACAGTCAAGGAAAGATAAAAACCTGCACGCCCAATAGCAATATTCATCCAATGTTGAGGTAAAGGAGACTGCGTCTTAAATAAATGTGAACGGTTTTGGGACATGAATTCCGAGAATCGTTGCCAATAATCCAATTGCGCCTTCTTTGTTTCTGTCAGTTCACCAGCCTCTTGTTTCGATGATGCTTTTACTTGCTTCTGCCAACCATTAGGCTTTGCTACAACCTTAAATTGTGGAGCATAATCAGAATCACCAATTTGAAGCAGATGTATTTCAATGCCAAAGAAATTGAAATCCTCATCAGTTACTCCATTCAACCAATCTATAGTGGCACGATATTGTTCATCAAATTCTGTAGCAATCCAAATGATGGTGTTAGCATTTAGGGCAGCTGCATAGGACAAAATACGACCAAGATGGTCGGGGTCTGTTTTATCAAGTTGATTTTCTATGATGACATTCTTACCCGTACCAGTATCAACACATAACAAGTCAGCACGCCCTCCATCCATTCTTTCTTCTCTGGAAACTAGTTCCAAATCAAGATAGATGACTTCGCTTAATTGAGATAAGTTCTCTTCTTCTGCCAACCAAGGAGTGAAATCTGTTGCTTCGTTATGCCAATAAGTTCTTGGAGAAATCTCCTTAATTTTAGATAATTGCATAGCTATGTGATTATTTAAAATACTTTACCTTGCCCTATTTACATATTATTCCAGCCAGTGTAATGCTTTTTCTTTCATTTTTTCGTACCAATCCTTCTCACTTTCGCAAATTTTGGCAAATTCGTTGGATGTTTCAAAAAAACGTTGAATATGGGTTGGATTAGGAATATAATTAGCTTTGTAGCTGTCCTCTACCATCTTGCGAAAGATATTTAAAGGAAGAGGAATAATAGTAGATTTACCTCCATACATTTCAAGATTAAGGTGATGCAGGGTAAAGAAATGACTTATACAAGCATCGTTTATAGTGGGTGCTACAAAAAGACAATAACAGGGTTTACCACTGGCTTTTTTCAATTTTCCAAGGTGGCGTGTAACCGGCTCACCTTCCATTTCATATTGTCTTTGACCACTTTGCATTGTTACCTCAACGCAAACCATATAATCTCCATAGTCACAAACGATATCCGACATGTTGCCTGCTGCAGTAGATAGAGGCTTGCCATAATCATCAAATTTCAAGTTGGCTTTTATGTCACCACCGTCAAGCATTGTCATGGCACGCCATGTGTTCCACTCCAGCATAAGAGGAGCGTCATATAATTCGTCTTTTTCAATCTGCTCGAATGTCTTTTGGATTTCGTCATATTGACGGTAGTCTTTTATTTCATTAATTTGTTTCGTTATAGTCTCTTTCTTTCGGTTTTCAAGAAGGTCTGCCAATGTGTCTTTTAACTCTTCAATATTAGCTTGTGCTGAAATGGTCACCTGTGGAAACTCTTCATGGATTCTCTTCTCGACTGTCTTCATGTTGTCCGTCAATAGCTTGGGTACAGTAGGATTTCCAAGATATTCGATGTATTCTTTTTGACTATTAACAAATACAGGTTTTCGTTCAATATGTTTCAAAATATAGTCCACTTCAACCTGCCTCTCTGGTACTATTGACAGTGACTTGCCTACATGCGACACTTTGACTAACTCTGTTGCTCTCAAATATCGGAAGCAAGCATCTGCGTAGTCACGCATATTGCTTGATTGGGTGTCAAGGAAGTTTGCTAACGAAGTATCATTACTTTCACGTGTCTTGGTTTCGCCACGAAGAATTCTCTCCCTGTAAATCTTTTTCAGTTCTTTATTCAGATATTCTGTTTTAAACTTACGATAACTTCTAGTGTGTTTGGCTTTATCAATACGGAATTTCTCTATTTTACGCACTATTTTATTGAAGTCATGATAGTCCGTCAACTGCATTCCGAAAATCTGTAGTTCGTCGAACTTCAGTGTTCCCATCTTACGAACAAGACGTAACATCTCCAAATATGGTTTCACGCAAAATTTAGCAGCTTTGTCAGTTGGCTTGTGATAAGGCGATGGTACTTGAAACTTCAGCATCTGGCGAAGGAAGATTTCATCAGTGCGTCTTGCCGATAACAATTTTACACCGGCTGGAGTTAAACTGATTGTTGGCTTTAGTGTTACAAAACCCAGTGATTTTGGCGCACGGGTGATTCTATCTCTTGCACTAAATGCAGGGTCTTTCTCACCCTTACCATTATAGAAATCTTCTTCACGAAGCACATCCATAAATGCACATTGTGTATCGTGATTCCATACTTTCCCTCCGAAATGCTTAATAAGCAATTCAATTTCGGGAATCATTTTCTCAGGCGTTCTTGGAGATGTAGTCAAGAACAACAACTGACTATCTATTCTTGCCATATTCCTCGGGTTTTTCAAACAATCTTAATTGCTCCGTTTCTGGTATATAATATTCTCCTTCTTTAGGTGCAAACTCTTCTATGTTGTTCCAATCTTTTCTATAATTCATTACGATAACGTGTTTTGCACCAGACTTGAAGCGATTGCGGATGTTTACAGCATAGCTCTTATCGTATTGATCAACTATATCTTTCCCATATAGTTCTTCAATGAGTGGTGTACGACCAATCACCATCATTGCCTTACAAGGAAGCTCGTAGAATGCTTTGGCCAAACGGCGGTGTTCTTCCTCGTTAAATCCATCTTTATATTCTTGATTGCCGTAGTCAGAGAAAGTGCAATCATATGGAGGATCAAGGAACATAAAATCATCCTTTGTTGCCATCTTAAAAATCTGACTATAATCTACATTGAATATTTTAGCACGTTTAAGTAATGTGCTGTGCTTAAGCGTAACAGCATCTGTGTTGAGGTTTGGATATCTACCAAATGGGACATTAAATCCTCCATTTGCATTATAGCGAATCATGCCAGAATATGCTGTTTTATTGATATAATAATACAACGTGGCATCTGTATAATACTGCTTTTCGGTACCATTAAATTGGGCACGGAGATGATAATACATACTCTCATTTTTATCCTCTACACGGTCATTAGGATGTTTAGCTTTGAGAGCATCGAACTCGTTACGGTATTGTGTGTATAATACCTCCAATTCATCCAGTTCTTCACGAACCTTGGAATAATTGTCACGCACACCTAGATAAAACTTGATAAGTTTTTCGTTGATGTCATTAATAATCGCTTCTCGGGGGGCAAGGTGAAAATAGAGAGCTCCTCCTCCCAAAAAGGGCTCAATAAAACGTCCACGGAAGCGTGGGATATACACCATTATATTAGGTATTTCCTTAGACTTGCCTCCTCTGTATTTTATCATTGGTTTCATAACGATCCAGTTTTGATTACAAAGATACACTTTTTTTTAAATATAAAAACTCCAATGAAGAAAAAAGCACAACTCATTTATATTTATTAATTCATATACTTTTTCCGGCATGTCGCTCAGCTTCGACCTGGCTCGTGCTCAGCTCCGACCTGAGCAAGGGTTAGCTCCGACCTGAGCGGGTGTTGGCTCCGACCTGGCTCAATAACGCATTAAAGGTAGGGTGACCTGAATTGGTCGTTATGAGTGTTTCCTGTGCATAATGAAGGGAGGATAGTAACTAAGTGTCCAAGTAACTTATGGACAGGAAGCGTGAAACAGTACATGAACCGAAGATTTTATATAAGGTTTATTATTATAATTTTAATACTATTATTAATTGTTTCTTTTCTTATTCTCCATTCCTTTTTAGCAAAAACCATTCCTGTCCATAAGTTACTTGGTTACTTCGACACTTTTTCCTTTATAATATTTGCTGATTACCAGATTATTTTGTAGATTTGCTACCAATCACTATAAATCATTCAGAAGCCTATGGATCATTATGCCTTATACCATTACAGTTTTTCGGAAAGACAGTTTTACCAGCAGTCTTTCAACTATGAAGAAAATGTGGAGGGTTCTCCTGAAGAAACCACAGACAAAAATATTAAGTTTGACAGACTTTTTGGTGGTAGAAATACCATTGTGAGAATTCAGAAAGTTAAGAAAGGTACCGGTGCAGATAAGTATCCATGTACGGTCTTACACCACGAGGATAGAATTGTTTTTTTAAGAATTGAAAACGAAAAGCTACTTTCTGTTTACCAAAAGACCCACTTAAATCCGTCTGATATTGCTTCAATAGACAAGGTTGATGTGACAACTAATCCTTATAGTTATGTCATAATTGATTGTCGAGAAGGTAAGGATATGATTGCCATAAAAAAAAGTAGCGATGCTTTCCGTAGTACCGATACTATTGCAAAGCTCTTGGAAGAGAGCTTAAATTCGATGATGGAACGATTGTCGTATAGTTTTGAACTTACAATTGAACCTGTCACAATGCCAAAAGATTTTTGGGATTATAACAGACATCTTATTAAGAAGGAAGGAAGAAACGTCAAGAAAATGACGATTTATTTTAAGGCTGGGTCTATTAATCCCAAAGTGGAAAGTTTTATAAATAATACACCATATATCAGACGTTTACTTAAAGAGGATTGGTCTGCATCACATGGACAGGTTATCTTGTATGACCCTTTAGGATCGAAAGTGGTAGATGGACGTAAGCGTGACATTAAAAACATAATTGAGTTAATAACAAGTAATGTCGATGATACTGGATTTGGCATAAGTTTATTATATAATAATGGAATAGAACTTACATGTGGCAAGGATGTCAGCGTAGACTACCCAATGGAAGAAGAAACATATCTTATGTTATTTGTAAAAGACGTATTGGGGGAGAAGAGAATTAGTTTATGGCTTGATATGGCATCAGATTATATTTCAAAACAAAAAAATGAAACAAATACTAAAAAAAGAAGAGAGAGAAGTACTCCAAAGCAAGTATCAGAAATATCCTCTACTCTTAGCATCTTCTAAGGTTTTTACACCCGTCAAGAGTAAGCTTACTGGATTAATCATTTCTGCAGAAGACCTTTTTTTTGAGGTCTCAAGATTTGTTGACTACTTTTTATATAAGAAAGAAGATGTTTCACATAAGGATATAAATGCTTTTTGGACCTTGCTTGTAAATGACATACATGATTTAAACCCTAATACAGATGATGGGACAAAGAAACTGTATGCCGGTGTAGTCTTCCTTTTTATCAAAGAAATATTGATTCATCATTGTGAGAATGTGTTTCGAGAAACCCTCAATGATATGCTTACAGAAACACTTGAAAATAATTTGGGAGACTATTACAGTGATGATGTGTATAAAGGGATAATTTGTAGCCTTACAGAATGCAGTCAACAATTGGATGAATGGATAAATGATTACGATAAGAGTGATTACTCCCTTTCCGATGAAATAGCAAACGCACTGACATTTCAATCAAGTACTAAAGATGGTAAAGTGAACGAGGAAGAGAAAAAAAATAGGGAAGTTGATGAAGAAAAACTCAGCTCTCATTTTAAAGTTAAAGGTTTTGATAAAAAAACTCATATCCCAGTGTTAAAGGCAAAACTTGAACAAAATCAAGACGACAAAAAATTAGCACAAGTGGCATTGATTATTTATGAGTCTTCTTACTTCATAAAAAAAGATTATTCAAGGGGCTTTCGAACTTGGTATATTGATTTTTGCAAGTTGGTAGGTTGTAAATGTCATAAAGGCTACGACCCAAATTATCTAAAGAAAAATCTCACGAAATACAATCAATTGAAGAATGAGTATTGGTTTCTTTAATTGGCTTTTTTCGGAATAATAGGACAATAGTTGGCTTAAATAGTTGGGTGGTTTTTTGTTAAGTGTATGGTATTAAGCAAATTGTGCTTGTATCAATAGTTGGCTTTTCCTTAGTCCTAATTGCTTGTTTTAACTTTGCATCGTGAAGTTACGGCTTCGGGGTGCATTTTGTTTTTGTGCCTGTCTGGAAGCAAACCTTCCCACGTGATTCTAGATAAGCGTGGTTCACTTTATTGTTTAACTTCCTAATAAAAGAAGATATATGGAAGAAAAAACAAATCAGCCTAAGCCTCGCAAACTTCGGGGATGGGCTACATTCGAAGGCGATGATTTTACATTCAAGCCCAGTGAGCAGGGTGAACCAGCTCAACTAAATGTAAAGACCTGCAAGGGTGGGAAAACGTTTGAGACGACCAGCGAGAAGAAACCGCTGAAGGTGGTACATCTGACCTGTCCGGCCAGCACGGCCGACCCCTGGCAGGAGTATAACGACCAGCTGGAACATCTGGGCATCAAGCCGAAGGGTGAGCAGCAACTGCCCACCAAACAGCGGCTGATAGCAGAAGGGGGCATGCAGGTGTATCTTGACACCAAGCAGGGACAGCTGACCTATCAGGGCAGTATTGACTTGAGCAAGTCGGTGAACTGGCAAAGCGAACTGATGCGCCAATTGCAACTGGTGGTGCGTACACTGCCTGCAGAGGAGAAGTTTAAGAAAATCATTAACAAAATCAAGAAAGGAGGCAAACTATGAAACGATGTTATCAGACTGGCATTGACCAGCCTACACAGGAGATTACACCTGCCATTTTGGCTGAACTGATAAAGGCGGAAAAGACTACCTTGCTCGTTGATCAGTTCAGGACCATGAAGCGCAGGATGGCAGATGCCTTGGAACAGCAGCAAACGGAGCAGTTTGTGGCAGAAGTGTTGCAACAACAGGACTATAAGGACTGGCTGACTAAAGTTCTGAAGGCCGACGAACGCAGAAAGCAGAAAAAGATTCCTGACGATAATCAGAAGAGGGTGGCACTATTCATCGCGTCAAAGAAAACATCGCTGCCGGCAGTCATCATGACGGCCACCTTTGACGAGAGCTCTGACCGATGGGGCCGCAAGGGACTGTGGCGTGTGCAGGAGCATGGCTTCCTAACGGGGCTCTGTGTGCTCGACCTTGACCATATTCCTAATCCTGACACATGCATCAAGGCTTGGCTGGAGCGTGAGGATTTCAGTCAGCTGGGCATTGTGTGGATATTCATCACGCCCAGTGGCGAGGGCATTAAGGTGGTTTTCATTGCCAGAGAAGAGTGGGGTAACCTGCAAGACAACTGTTACGAGATGGCACAGCTTTTGGGTGTGCTGGATTATGCTGACGGCAGTTGCAAGAATGCTGACCATACACATTTCATACCCAAGGCCAGCGATGTGAAATTCATTGACTGGAACAGGTTGTTTGATTATGAGAATCCTGCCTATGAGCAACGCTTTGGCGAGGCTTACCGCCAAGGTAAGTCGGAACCTACACAACGTAAATGGCAGGAGTTTGAGCGCCAGCGCAAGACTGGTCAAGCTAAGACTCCTGCACAGGCGGTGGCTCCTGCTGCTCCTTCCGCAGTACCGGTGGCTGAACAGTGTGAGTTGCCCACCGAATATCATGGTGTGTCTTACGACGGGATAGCCAATGAACTGCTGAAACTGCTGGGCACGCCTGCGCCAGGTGACCGTCATGCCACCATGATTAAAATGGGACACTTGCTGGCATGCATCTGTGACAATGATGCGCGCCTGCTTACACAGATTATGTGCCGCTTGCCATTTGTGAGCGACATCATTAAGGAACGTGGCGAAGATGTGGAGTACCATATGCGTAGCATCTGTGAGAAGAAATCGCATGGGTCTAAGAACAAACTGCTGTTGCAGGCGTTGCAGAATGCTGGTGTGAAGGTTGCTGAAGAAAGGGATAATCCTATGAATGAGTTGCCTTTTGACGAGTGGATTGAGAAGATTCGCGGTCTGTTTGATGTCTATCCTTGTGTGCGTGAGGTGTGCGAGCCGCATCCTGAGCGCTTGTGGCCATTCTTGTTCTTTGCTTCGGCAGCATTGCTGGGCACGGATATGACACTGACCTGGTATTATTTCTATGACCAGCCAGAGAAACGCAGACGCTTGAACTACAATGTGATGGGCGTGGGCGACCCTGCCAGTGGGAAAGGCGCACTAGTACGCATATCCAACCTGTTGACAGAGCCTCTGGAGGTATCGGATCAGCTGGTGAACGATGCTATTAACAACTGGAAGGAAGAACAACGCTCGAAGGGTGCCAACAAGGATAAGACACAGAAACCTAAAGGTATCATACGCATGCATGGTGCTCGTACATCAAACGGTGTGTTCATAGCTGATATGATGAATGCCTGGACAGAGGTGAATGGCGAACGCATGCAAATGCACATGCTGACGGTGGATACTGAAGCACTGAACAGCATTAAGATGCAAAAGGGTGGGTCGTGGATTGACAAGCAGGTGATGGAAATCAAAGCATGGAGCAACGAGAAAGACTCACAACAGTATGCCAACCTTGACTCTGTGACGGGCTTCTTTCATGTGTATTGGAACCTGGTGCGCACCTGTACGCCTCCGGCACTGAAGATGATTGCCAATGAAAGCAACTTTGGCACGGGCTATCCCACGCGCCTGTCGGTCATCCCGGTACCAGGCACAGGCTTTAAGATGATTGAACTGCGCAAGCAGAGCCCTAAGGCCATTGAAGCTGACGACAAACTGCGTGAGTGGGCCTATAGGCTTGACAAGCGTCGTGGTGAACTGCCTCTGTGGCCACTGGTGGAACATAGTTGGCACTGGACAAACGACCACATGGAGATAGCTGCTTTTAACAACGACGAGGCTGATGAGATGCTGCTGAAGCGTTGTGCTGCCAACTCGCTGGCCATAGTGGCTCCCTTCGTCGATATGCGCCACTGGGATGAGCGTGAACAGAATGGCACGTATGAGGTGGATGATACTGATAAGGAGTTGCTCGATCTGGTGCTGTCTATCCAGTATAACACACAGCATCACTATTTCGGTGAACTGGCACGAAACTACTTCTACGACCAGAAAAAGGATGCTACCCAGTTTCGTAGGCGCACCACCCGCTATGAGCAATGCTATATGCAGCTACCTGACGAGTTTACCACCGAGCAGTTTACCCAGGTGTTTGGCTTTGTCAACGCCCAATCAGCCAGTAAAGCCATTAACCGACTGCTGAACGATAAGGTGATTACTCGTAATAAACGGGGTGAATACAGCAAGCGTGTACAAAGTATCTATTGAGTGGGAAAGTAACTAGTAACTTGTGGACAGGAATGTTTTTTAGCGTTGGGGCAGGCTCTTTTTTTTGGAGGTTGCCCCTTGCTTTTTACTTCCCTTTTTTTTGCTCCTTATACTTGACATTCTTTATTCTCTTCGCAAGCTATCATAAATGCTTTTTCCCCTTCTTTCGTTTTTGTAAATACTTAAATAAATACTTTAAAAAATAATTAGAATAATTTGTATATTTGTAAATTATTTATTATCTTTGTAAAGTAAATAAAGAGCTCTTTTACATGCGGGATGCGGGCACCCGATGCAGTTGTCCGCACAAAATAAAACACGACAAAACACTTTCTGGAGCAGCGAGTGCAGAACCAGGCTAGCATGAGGTATGCCGAGTTGCGACAGAATTGTTAAAAATGAATTTTTAAAATGGCAAATGAAAAAATTGCGTTGGGGATAAATCTCCGACAAAACAAGAACGACAAGAATGCCGGCTACGGCAAGTATTATCCTGAGGTAGATCTGCAGGAGACTCTCACATTGCGAGGCTTTGCTCAGCACATGACAGATCATGGCTCGTTTTATCCACGTTCGGTGGTGGAGGGCGTGCTGAATGAAATCTGCCGCTGTCTGCCCGAACTGATGCAACAGGGGGTACCTGTAAAGTTGGGATCATTGGGTACTTTCTACCCAACGGCAGAAGTGGCTAAAGATGCTGCTGTGGAGAGCATTGAGGCAATGGAAGGCCTGAATCCAAACGATCTGATCAAGAGCATCCACATCCGTTTCCTGCCCGATGGCACCAAGCTGGACAACATCAGTGGTCCGGCGCTGAAGAAGGAGTGCTCGTTTGAGCTGCGCAACATTGTGGATACTGTGAAGCTGACCGTGAACGGCAAGGAGCGCATTGCGCAGACCTTGGTACCTATCGCTACGGCTGTGGCACAAACCCGTGCTGAAAACGGTGGCAGCACTGGCGGTAACACGGGTGGTAGCACGGGTGGAAATACCGGTGGTAACACTGGCGGCAATACCGGAGGCAACGACGGTGGTGACGGTGGTGATGGTGGCGACGATATGCAGATCTAGGAGGTTGAGTTATGAGTAGAAAATACATCATTAACTGGAACACCGTGATTCAGGCTATATTGGCAGCTATCACATCCATAGCGAGTGCCATTACATTGAACTCCTGCATGCACATTGTATGAATCCGATGCAGGAAGTGAGGTACCTGGTGGTGCACTGCACCGCTACCCAACTGAGCCAGCGTGTCAGCGTCGAGGACATCGACCGCTGGCACAAGGCGCAGGGGTGGAGTGGGATAGGCTATCACTGGTACATCGACCGTGATGGCCATATCTTTGTAGGTCGCTCAGAAAGCCTTGCAGGTGCCCACGTGAAAGGATACAACCACTGTAGCATTGGCATCTGTTATGAAGGAGGCATCAATGAACAAGGTCAGCCAGCCGACACCCGTACCCTTGCCCAGAAAGCTGCATTACTATTTATAATCAAAGACTTAAAACAAAGTTATCCCAATGCCATCATCCTCGGTCATCATGACTTTCCCAATGTCCACAAGTCCTGCCCCTGCTTTGATGCAAGGAAAGAGTATGCTGTTTTGTAAAACAGCATTCCTACAGCATCCACAAAGTTCTGCCCCTGCTTTTCCGTAAAATAGGTACGCATTGCGGTAAAACATATACCACTCTATTGTTAGTATGATATTATCTTTGTATCTTTGAAACGATAGATTGTGCTTTATTTATTTCTTGATTAATCTTTATAGGTATGAAAACATTGAAATTCATTTTATCATTGACATTAATCATGGTAACGACTTTGACATATGCACAGACTGCTACCCAGTCAATCAATGTGGCTGAACTCCAGCTCACGGACAAGCCTCATGCTAATCAGCTACGGGCAGTTACTGATGAAGAGTATTTGGCAGGTGTATCCGCCAGCGATCATCTATCCGTGCAGACAGATCCAGAACTGTATGCCATGATGCAGAGAGCCTACGGCGTGGATGTGCGCAACATCGGCCAGTTGGATCTGAAGACCCGTGAGATGGTGTCGTGTGTGGCACTCACGGCTTTAGGCACTACATCTCAGGTGGCAGCTCATGCCCGTGCAGCCCTTGATGCTGGAGTCACCCCTGTTGAGCTGCGCGAGGCCATCTATCTAGTGGCACCTTTTGCAGGTTTCCCCAAAGTGCTGGATGCCATGGAGGTGGTCAACCGTCTGTTCATAGAGCGGGGCATCACTCTGCCTCTTCCCGACCAAGGCACCACTACTCCTGCAACTCGTCACCAAGTGGGACACGACATCCAGTGGAAGCTATACGAGGGCGGCATAGCCCGTGCCATGAAAGGACTGCCTGGTGAGATGGGACAGCAAATGGCCGACCTGCTGACGGATGTCTGCTTTGGCGACATCTATTCGCGTGATGGTTTATCACTGCAGATGCATGAACTGCTTACCTACGTGGTACTGACAGTACTGCAAGCGCCCTGGCAACTGAATTCTCATTTCTTGGGTTGCCTCAAGGCAGGCAATACCCCTGAAACCGTGGTGGCTGCCGTCATCAACTGCATGCCTCACATCGGCTTCCCTGCCACCATCAACACCTTGCGTATTATCGTTGAAGTAATGGAATCGATTGAATGATGCGGAAAAGTTGCTCGGTATCAGCAACATCAGTAAGTCGCATTTTACCATCAGCTGCCCGTAGTTTGAAACCGTGACAATTTGTCACGGTTTCATTTTTTACTCAATTCTTCTTGTAATTTTACTCAAATTGTATTGTAAAATTACTCAATTTATCCGATATATCAAAACAATTTTCAAAAATAATGTCATTTACATTTTTGGCAACAAAGAGTGATACTTTGGATTATTATTGCTATCTTAGCCACCAAATTGAAGTACAAGGATTAATCATCATAATTATAAGAATAGCACTATGAAAAGATTGATGTTTTTTGTTTGCATGCTCGCTATGAGCTCGTTTGCTTTTGCACAGAACGTATCACCCAGTAGCGATTGGAAAGAAATCCAACCAAAAGAGATTACCATCAATCCCATCAACCTGTATCAGGATTGGATTGTGTTGGCCGTGAACAATGAAGAGAAACCCAATGCCATGTTGCTGACTATGGGCACCATGGGCGTGTTCAGAGGCAAACCAATTGTTTCCATCTTTGTGAATGAGAGCCGTTATACTTATGAACTGTTGCAGAAGAACCCTTACTTTACTTTGGCAGTTTTCCCAGAACAGTATAAGGAAAGCGTGGACTATTTAGGTCATCATTCGGGTAGGGACGGAGCAGACAAAATCAAGGATGCTGGTCTGGAGGTGAGCAAGACCGCATTGGGCAATCCTTTCTTTGAGCAGGCCAACTTGGTGATAGAGTGTAGAATGCTTTATACTGGCACTTGGGACGAAAGTAAGTTGGACGACAGCATCAAGTCGGCTTTCTATCGTGATGGTGTGCGTCGCCCTGCTCACCAGCAGTTCATTGCTGAGATTGTGCACGTTTGGACGAAGTAATATTTGAAAAGTGTACCACAGCAATCATTTACGATCAGATTCGGGAAGATACGATTTGACTATAAATGTATTAAAGTTATAAATATTGTAATTCCTCACTCCTACAATGTCATATTGAACGACAGTCCGCAGACCATCCGTTTCAAGGAGCTTAGAGACAAGGCCTGCAAAGGAATGTTTAAGTGAGTTCTTATAAAAATATAAAGAGGTCTGCTGGCACAGATCTCTTTTTTTTGCCCTCTGCTCTGATGTCAGAAAGGAGAGTATCCTAACTGATAATTCTAATTTACATTTTTGGCAACAAAGAGTGATACTTTGGATTATTTATGCTATCTTAGCCACCAAATTGAAGTCATGTTGCTGACTATGGGCACCATGGGCGTGTTCAGAGGCAAACCAATTGTTTCCATCTTTGTGAATGAGAGCCGTTATACTTATGAACTGTTGCAGAAGAACCCTTACTTTACTTTGGCAGTTTTCCCAGAACAGTATAAGGAAAGCGTGGACTATTTAGGTCACCATTCGGGTAGGGACGGAGCAGACAAAATTAAGGATGCTGGTCTGGAGGTGAGCAAGACCGCATTGGGCTATCCTTTCTTTGAGCAGGCCAGCTTGGTGATTGAGGGTGTAATACTTTATACTGGCACTTGGGACGAGACTAAGTTGGACGACTTCTATGCTCAGACTTTCAAAATCTGCAAAACTTGTCATAATATCTACAAATTAAACGACGAAACTGTTTTCAATGCGTGGTGCTTTGGAATATAATTATTATCTTTGTCTGAAAACTAATAATGAATAAGATTATGATAAAGATGATTCAATGGATGCTCGCCGCCATCCTAATCTGCGGCACAAGTGTTTTCACATCATGTTCAGACGATGACACCCCCAAGACCGACATTGCTGATAAGATTATCGGCAAGTGGATGGTAGATGCACTGGAAGGCCAAGCGTGTCCCACCAACCTGAAGGCTGTCATTACATTCTTGTCATCGACGAAGGCATACGGTAGTCTTTCTGATTTCTATAGCGACTCTTGGAACAACCATGCGTCAGCTGACGTCGTCATCAATGGCAACAATGTGACGCTCACTGCATTCGAAGATGAGCATACCAAACATGTCACGGTGGCAGATATTCACTCTATTACAGACAATGATATGATGTTGAAGTCTGATTGGAAAGTCTATGTAGATGGTACAATGGTTATTCATGAGGCATATGACAATGAACACTATATCCGCATAAATAACGACTATGAAACGGACATCATTGGCACATGGGAAGGCAAGGTGACCAGCTCGGAAGACGACCACACCGACGGCGAACTGCATCGCTGGGAGTACAAAGCCGATGGCACCTACGTCTATTATAATAAGGTTGGCGACGAATGGGTGAATAGCAACGACGTGCTTGCCCAGTACTTCGTCGACGGCATTCTGCTCTGCACCCGCTGGAAGAAGACTGCTGCCAGTGAAGAGCTGCGCGAGTGGTGGGAGATTGAGAGCATCAATGACGGTGTGATGAAGTGGACGGCCCTGCGCATGCACGAGGACGGCTCGACCTACACCGCCACGTTCCAGATGACGAAGGTAAAATAACTATTCAGCATTAAAAAGTTATAGAACCATGAAAAAGATGATGCAATGGATGCTTGCATCCATCCTGATTTGCGGCACGAATGTATTCACGGCATGTTCGTTGAAAAACAACAATTCGTCGCAAGCTGTGACGGAGACTGCTATCGATTACAGCGTAAAAGCCAACTGGCTTTCGCTTCCGAAAGTCACCAAAGACGTTGATGCATTCTACATCTACTCGACGGCATACATCGAGTCGAGCTTCGAAGAAGATGCCCCTGATTACGCACCGCTCAACAATCCCGAGATGATAATTGGTGCGCTGGGCGAATATGAGACGAATGCAAGTGTGTTCGAAGAGTCTTGCAACGTGTTTGTACCGTGGTATCGCCAGGCCGGCATGAAGTATGCCGGGGAAGTTTCGGAGAAGACTGGGGACGTCGACGCAGCGCTTGCAGGTGTGTCCTACACCGATATAAAAGCCTCACTCGACTACTTCTTCGAGAAGTGCAACAACGGCCGTCCTTTTATCATCGCGGGTCATAGCCAGGGTGCGTCTATGGTTAAATATGTACTGAAAAACTACTTCAAGGAACACCCCGACTATTACAAACGAATGGTTGCTGCCTACGCTATTGGTTACGCCATCACGAAGGCTGACCTCGAAGCCTACCCGTACTGGAAGTTTGCGACCGGCGAGAGCGATACAGGTGTCATCATCAGCTATAACACCGAGGGCCCTAAAAATGTAGAGGAGAATGCCCATAACGTTGTTGTTTTGCCAGGTGCTATCAGCATCAATCCACTGAACTGGAAACTTGATGAGACGTATGCACCTGCCAGTGAGAACAAGGGTTCGCTTGAGTTGGAGATGGACGGGATGACACCTATACGTAAGATTGTCGACCTGGGCGTGGACGCAAAGATAGACCTTGCTCGTGGCGTCATCGTGACTAATACCACTGCTCCCGTCACCGATATGCCCGATTTCTTCGGACCGGCCAGCTTCCACGAAAACGACTACTCATTCTTCTACAACAACCTCAAGGAGAACGTAGCGAAGCGCATTGCTGCTTACAAGGCAAAGTAAATTTGCCTCCAAATAACCATTAAAAGCATTGTAATTATGAGAGAAATGAATAATCGGATGCCTGCATCCGGCACAAGTATTCACGGCGTGCTCATCGGACGGAGACAACCCTTCAGTAAAGACCAGTGCCGATCTCGTAGTCTATGGCAAGATATACACTTCTGAAAACAATCAGATTGTAGAGGCATTCGCCGTGAAGGATGGCAAGTATGTATATGTAGGCGACAAAGCGGGAGCCGAGGCCTTTGTTGAAAAGGGCAAGACCGAGGTGGTGGACTATACCGGGAAGGGCCTTGTGATGCCTGGTTGTGGTAACGGTCACGCACATTACATGCTGGGCTATGCCGGTGATGGCTATAAGTCCTGTCCCTGCTTTGATGCAAAAGGGGAGTACAGTTGTATTTGAGGTTTTTTAATGTTTGATTCTTTTTTTCAATGTAGTAGGATTCATTCGCATATCCCAGATATCGTCTAAATATACTGTGTCCTTCGCCTTATTATAATGGTAAATAATCTTATGACGTTTACGTAAGATACATGAACGAAACATAATATGGTCATTCAACAGCAGAGGCTCTAGTGGATATGACTCTGGAAATTGTTCTAACCTGTTTACTGTTTCTTAGATTCTTTTGTCTAAGCGATTGAATGCAACCATGCCAAACTCTGGAACACCAAAATCAATGATAGCATTAAGTTGTCGTATAGCACGAGGCTTCCAGATTATCTTAGCCATGAGGAATGTTGGTCTTTAACTTGTTGCCTTACTTCATTCCATGACAAGCCTAAACCGTCATTCATTGCTTCGGCTATTAATTCTGACTTATATTGCTCAAATTTTTCAGGATCTTCTGTGTAGAACCCATTATAACCGTTTGTTGGGTTGTTGGAAGTGTTGCTCATCTCAACTGCACTGCTCATGGAAGCATAGCCTACTGCAGGCTCACTTACCTTGCCCTTATTTTCAACTTCGTCGAATGTTGGATATTGTTTTTTCATGTCTTGTTTTATTATAATGCTGTAAAGATACTGCTTTTTATTTTCTTACCAAACATCTTCTTGCTTTATTTCTTCTTCACTTCTTTTTTTTTCATCAGAATGAGCTTAGTCCCATAAAAGGGAAGTTTACAATAAAAAGTAATAGGGCTGCAAACGCAGCCCTATTACTTTTCACTATAGAAGTATGCAGCCCGTCAAAACGGGCAGGCGGCAGAGTGGGGATTCAGCTTATGCCTCCTGCCACTGCGTCTTCATCAGCTCTACAGCTGCTGTTACAGTGTCTTTGCGCTCGCCCTTGGTGCCACACTCCAGAGAAATGAACTTGTCATAACGCATCTCCTTCAGGGCACGGAATCCGTCACGATAGTTGTCTTTCTCGCCATCCTCACCTGGCATCAGTCGGCGTCCGCGACTGGCAATGTGGACATGCTGCAGGTATTTTGTGCCTGCCGACCAGAATGCGCCATAATCGGATGTCTCTTCCTGCATGTGCCAGAAGTCGCCCATGCACTTCACGCCCTCGCTCTGAGAGTCGCGTGCAATGGCTGCTGCATCGGCCACTTGTCGCATATAGAAGCACTCGCCACGATTCAGGGGCTCCAGGATAACGGTGGTGCCGCACTTCACGGCATATTCACCCAGTTCGTGGAGCTGTTCGCAGAGGTAATTGCGTGTATCTATTGTGTGAGGCAGGCAGGGCTTCTGTGAGTTGAAAGCAGGCACCATGATGACACCTGTTGAGCCCAACTCTCCTGCTGCTGCAACGATTTCGCGCATCGTGGTGTCAAACTCCTCCTTCACAGCAGGCTCTTCGGCCAGGATGAATCCACCAAAACCTGCACAGATGGCTGACACGCTGATGTTGCGGCCTTTCAGGGCTTGCTGAATCTCATTGATACGACCAGCCAGTCCGCGACCACCAGGCTCAAAACCCACAACGCCCAGGCTCTCCATGAAGTCTAACTTCTCATTCAGGCTCTCACCAGGAGGAATACCTTCCTGGAAGGATATCTTGAGGTCGGGCACTTCAATTTCCTTTTTCGTGCTGGCAGCGCATGAGCTCAAGCCCAGCTGGGCAATGGCCAAAGAGGCCATCCCTGCCAATGAGCATTGCATAAAGTCTCTTCTTTTCATAAGCACCATGTTATTGCTTAGTTTGCCTTATTTCTGAGCAGAACCAGGAACTTCCACTGTAAACTTATCGAGTGGCAAAGGACCCAGCTTCATCTCAGGAATCATGCCCAGGAAGTCGAGGTCAGAGCCGCTGATGTCATCCCAAGTAATGGTCTGTCCGGTATAGGCAGCTGTACGGCCCATCACGCCAGCCAGCGTAGAGGTGGCGGTCTCTTCAGCTTCGTCGTGAGCCTCGCCCTTGCGGATATGGTTCACCCAGTCAACATGCTCGAGCACATAAGGGTTGGTCTGCTGATAGTTGGCCTTCTCGGCATCGCCGTCAAACTTCCAGATAACATTGCCCTGCAGGTCCACGATCTCCTGTGTAGCGCTGTTCCATGAGCCCTTGGTGCCCTGAACGAATTCGCTGACGTTGTTGCTGCAACCGTCGATCTGACGGCACATACTGTGCAGGTGTACGTTATTCTCAAATTCGAAGTCGATGCTGAAGTTATCGTACTGGTCGCCAGTGATACGGCGCTGACGGCTACCGAAGCCTGTAGCTTTGATAGGCTTCTTGCCGATCATCCACATGAAGACGTCGATGTTGTGGACGTGCTGCTCAACGATATGGTCGCCTGAGAGCCACTTCCAGTTCACCCAGTCGCGGATATTCCATTCCATGTCGCTCCAACCTTTCTCGCGGGTGCGATACCACAGCATACCGTCGTTCCAGTAAACGTTACCACCTGTAATCTCGCCGATGACACCGTTCTGAATCTGCTGGAATGCCTCTACGTATGGGCGCTGGTGGTGGCGCTGTGTACCGGTCACCACGCTCAGGCCCTTGGCCTTAGCCTGCTTTGCTGCTGCGATGACGGTGCGGCAACCCTTAGGGTCAACAGCCACTGGTTTCTCCAGGAAGCAATGTACGCCCTTCTCAACGGCATATTGGAAATGAACAGGACGGAATACAGGAGGGGTGGTCAGGATTACCATGTCAACGCCGCTGTCGATTACCTTCTGATAAGCATCGAAGCCAACGAAGCAAGCCTCGTCGGGTACTACCTGGTTGTGTTTTTCCTTCAGCATGTTCTTTACGCTGTTCAGACGATCTGCAAAAACATCGCCCAGGGCAGTAACGGTGATGCCGTCGGCTGCGTCCAGCAGGTTTACAATGGCGCCAGATCCACGTCCGCCGCAACCAATCAGACCTACTTTCAGCTCTTGACCCGCAATGGCCTTGTCGGGCAGTTCGGGAACATAGTACTCACCAGGCTGACGCAGAGGGGTCAGACCATTCTTTTTTTCTCCTGAACATGATGTCAGAAGGGATGATGAACAAACAGCACCCGCACCAAGCATGGCCGAGTATGAGAAGAATTGTCTTCTGCTAATGTTTTTCTTTTCCATAATAAATGATTTTATAGATTTTAAGGTTAAAGTCAGTAAATATTTTTTTCAGTCTTTCACGCTGGCAGGCACTTCACACACAATGCGGAAGCCTATGCCCTTGATGTCTGAGAACCACCAGATGCTCTTTGGGTTCTGGGGGTCTGTCTTCAGCCATTCCTTGGTATCGGTATGGTTTCTGGCAGCACAGCGCAACACCCGTGCATCATCGGCATAGCTGCCGCCGCGCACCACATATTCCTCGCCCTGATTACTGATGGGGTTCTCCACTCCGTCAGGCCATTTGCTGTAGGCCTCAGGGTCGTACTTGTCGGCACAATGTTCCATGACGTTGCCCAGCATATTCTTCAGTCCGTATGGGTTGGCAGCCACAAACAGCGGCTCCTGCGTCTTGCCCTGACTGTTGTTCATATAGACCACATAGGTGTTTATCATCGTAGTGTCTATGCCGAAGATATTCTTCATGAAGCCCTCGTTGGTGTATTTCTTAGGACTGCCCTTGAAGAAATAGGGCGTGTCTGTGCCGCCTCTGGCTGCGTATTCCCATTCAGCCTCAGTGGGCAAGCGGTATTTCTTGCCGGTCTTCAGCGAGAGCCATTGACAGAAGGTTTCTGCTGCATAGTGCGTCATGGTGATAGCAGGACGGTCGCCAGTACCCCATCCTTGGTCAGGATTGCTGTAAGGTGGGGTGGGGCCCGATACGGCATCCACATCCGGACGGCTGTTGTTGGCGTATATCTTCTCTGGCGGTGTACGGCCCTCCGACATGGTTTCGTTGTAGAATGCCCAGTACTGGTCCCATGTCACCTCTGTCTCCGCCATGAAGAAGCGAGAGAGCTTCACCTCTTTCTGAGGTCCCTCGTCATCGTTGCGGAAGGCCTCTTTCTCGGGGCTTCCCATCATGAACGAGCCGCCAGGGATGGCCACCATGTTGATGCTGACAGGTGTGCCAGGCACCGTTTCGGTAAAGTTCTCGAAGTGGGTAACTGTGGTGGCAGAGTCGTAGCGTATGCTAGTGTCTATGGCTACCAGGCCTTCCAACTTGCCATGTTTGTAGTTAGGCATGTAATGACCGGCATCCAGGTGGCAGCTGATGCAATTCAGGTTCAGGCGCTGTTCGTTCTCTTCGTAATAGAGATGAGCCTTCACAGCTTCGTCGCTCACGCCTTTGGGATAGAGGTTAGTGTGGCAGCGCAGGCAACTTTCGTTATAGACAATTGTCTGTGCATATTCCAGTTCGCGCTTGGCTTCCCAGTTGAAGTCAGCACTGTCTTTGGTCAGATAACTGTAGATGTCCTTGATGCCCATCCGTGCCTTGGCCGTAAAGTGTTGCCATGTGCCTGGATTTGGCAGGTGGCAGTCGGCGCAGTTGGTCATCACGCCCGTTTGGTTGTTGCCCGAATGGGTACTTTTTTTCCAGGCAGCATCGGCTTCCTCGTGGACGTGACAACTCATGCACGATGAGTTGGTTGATGTGGCATCCCACGTCCAGTTGAAACCGATCATCAGAGCTATGCCCAGCAGCAGACAAGCTAAGGGCATGTATTGCTTCTTTTCCTTCTTATTGTCTGTCATTTGTCGTTGTTTTTGACCCATGACTGCCCAAAAATACTACTCAGTTTCGTATTCTACTTTATCCTCTTCTGAGCACTCGTGCTTTTCACGAACCACCTTCTCGCCTGGCTTCAGTTTGCGAGCCTCAAATTCGAAGGTCTTGAAGCTCTTGATGAGGTTCTCCTCAGAGATCTTGTCGGCATCGTACTTCACTGTGACGGTTTGTGCTACCAGACTGGTGGTAATGCCTTCAACACCTGCTACTTTGATAAGGTTGGTCTTTACACGGTTCTCGCATTTCTCGCAGTGCATCTGGGGGGTAGTGGTTACAACTACTGTCTTAATGTTTCTGGCAAAACCAGTGACTGCTAAAAGGCATAAACCAATGAATAAAATACTTCTTTTCATAATTTTAAGTGTTTTAAGTTAATAATAATTGAATCAGTAATCATCGTTACTGTAACCACTTTTTTGTATAACGGGGACAATTTTACGAATTCTTTATTAAAAGTGCAAGCGATATGATATGTTTTTTAAAAAAAAACAAAATATTAGCTGACCTTATGAGAAAGATAACAGTTATTTATGACGAAATATAATGATAAAGGCTGCCGAAGCAGCCTTTAATTATGTGGTGTCTGGCATCTGCCGTGTCCGGCAGCATTTGCCAACATCTATACGCGATAGAGCAAGCCGTTCCTGAGGTCATCAAGGGCGGTTTCCTTTATCTTGACGTGCAGCTTCTTGCCTGTAGCGTTGAATGGAATCTGTGCCACGAAACGATAGAAGCGAGGACGCTTGAAGTTGGCGATGTTAGGACTCTCCTTGCAATAGATGTCCAGTTCTTCTGGCGTCAGACTCATATCGTCACGCACGATATAGGCCGTTACGATCTGTCCACGCATCTTGTCGGGCACGGAAGTAACGATGCAATCCTTCACCTTGGGGTGCATGTTCAGTACTGCTTCCACCTCGGTAGGATAGATGTTCTCTCCAGAAGAAATAATCATATCATCCTTTCGACCTACAATGGTGATAAACTGATTCTTATCCCAAGTAGCTAAATCGTTGGTATAAATAAATCCGTGCGCATATTTACGGTCGGTTTCACCCACATTGTTGGCATATTTGTAAGGTGATTTGGCAGGTGAGCTGATGATAACTTCACCTACCTCTACACCATCCATCGCTGCCAGGTCGTCAGGATTGGCACGGTGGTCATCGTAGATCTTCACCACACGCACATCGTCATCCACGCACGATGCACCAGCCGTACCAGCATTCTCCGGCAGGTCGAACGGACGCAGGAAGGTGTTCCAGAACGTCTCAGTGGTGCCATAGCCATTGAAGATGTTAGGCGTCAGTACGTGCTGGTAGCGGATACATGCCGAACGCTCCAACGGACTACCCATGGTGACAATGCCCTTCAAGGTGCTGATATTATAGCCTTTACGCTCCTGGATGTCGGCCAGTTCCTCCAATACGGTAGGCACACCTACGATAAATGTAATCTTGTATTTATCTACATATTTCAAGGTAAGTTCTGCATTGAACTTGCTCATCACCACAATGGTGGCTCCTGCAAAGAAAGCAGGGCAGGGTCCGGCGCAGTGTAAGCCACCACGATGGAACCAAGGTGTGGTGTTCATGGTCACATCCCTGTAATTCATTGGGAAATGAATCATCACATCGTGGGAAGACAACACCTCGTTGATGCTGGTCAGTGGCACAGCCTTGGGGAAGCCAGTGGTGCCGGAGGTATAGAGACGGGTGGTCTCGTCGTAGATGTTGTAATCATAGTCGAACACAGGCTCTTCGGCCGATGCATGACGTGTGTAATCCTCATAAGACACCACTTTGTCGTCAGAAGCACCACCTACCACAATCAGCTTCTTGGGCTGGTGCTTAGTGATTTTCAAGGCTTCTAACACATCAGTTTTGTTCGCCTCGTTGAAGATGATGGCCATAGGCTTGGAATCGTCGATATTGAAGGCCAACTCACCTGGTTTCAATCTGAAATTCACAGGACAGCATACGGCATGGCTCTTATGAGCAGCCAGGTAGCCAAAGGCAAACTCAGGACAGTTGATGAGTTGCAGCATGATGACATCGGCTTTCTGCAGGCCATCGGCAATCAAGGCATTTGAGAGCCTGTTACATTCCTTATTCATTTCGGTGTAAGTCCATTGGCGTTCATCATCAGGATTGATCATCGCCAATTTGCCGCCGTAACGTCTTACGTTACGCATAAAACCCTCTATCCAGGTGTAGCGGCTTTCAAAAATGGTTCTAAAATCAGTCATTCTTACTGTATTTTTTTGTAATTCGGTGCAAAGGTAAAAAAAAAATACGTATATTTGCCTATTAAAATAAAAATGTAGTAATTATTATGGCAGTGAAAATTTTAAGCGTAGATGACGAAAACGATCTCGAGTTACTATTAACACAATATTTCAGAAGGAAAATACGCAAAGGTGAGTATGAATTCTTTTTCGCCCATAATGGCTTTGAAGCCCTCAAGGTATTGCTGGAACAGCCCGACATCAGTATCATATTGAGTGATATTAATATGCCCGAGATGGACGGCCTGACCTTGCTGACCAAAATCAACGAACTGAGAAATCCTGCATTGAAATGCATTATGGTGTCGGCATACGGCGATATGGGTAATATCCGCACGGCCATGAACAACGGTGCGTTCGACTTTGCCACCAAGCCCATTGACCTGGATGACCTGAGCATTACCATTGAGAAGGCCATCGACCAGATCAATTATGTGAAACAGTCACAAATAGAGCATTCGCAGCTGGTGATGATTAAGGGCGATTTGTCGGTAGCTGCTGAGATTCAGCAAGCTATCCTGCCTAAAACCATGCCGCATTTCGATGAGGGAGTAGGGAAGTTCGACCTCTGGCAGTTTATGAAACCTGCCAAGGATATTGGTGGCGACTTCTACGACTATTTCAAGATAGATGATGAAAGGATTGGTTTGGTGATGGCTGATGTGAGTGGCAAGGGCATACCTGCTGCCATCTTCATGGCGGTGAGTCGTACGATGGTGCACATCTGTGGCTTCCAGCAAGAATATACGGCTGCGCGATGCCTGGACATTACCAACACGATGCTGTGCAAGGAGTCGGTTGACAATATGTTTGTCACCGTGTTCTATGCCATCTATAATGTAAAGACGGGTGAGATAAACTACTGTAACGCTGGACATAACCCTCCTTATATCCTGAGAAAGAACGGTAGGCTGGAACGACTGCCCAATAGTGAAAGTACGATGTTGGGTGTATTTGAGTTCATGGACTATAACGATGAAACCACACACTTGGACGAGGGTGACATGCTGGTGATGTACACCGATGGTGTGGATGAAGCATGCAATATCGAGAATAAGGAATTTACCGACGATCGCTTGGAACAGGCATTGAACGAATGTGTGGGCGTTAACTGTCAGGGAACCATTGAGAAGGTGCTGGGCAAGGTGAAGGAGTTCGTTGGTAATGCCGAACAAAGCGATGATATTACTATGTTGGCTATTAAGAGATTATAATATTGGACTTAAACAAATACATAAAATACGGGGCGCTGGCCTGCTTAGCTGTTTTATGTGCTTCTCTTGGCTATCAGACCTACCATGCTACGCAGAAAAATGCGGAGCTGGAGATGCAGGTGAAAGATTTGGCGGAGAAAGAGAAACGTAGTGCGGTGCTTAGAAGCATCAGTACGCAGATGGAGGAGATTGCCTACCAGCAGAAAGAGGTATCTGACAAGCAGCGTGAGGAGGCTTTGGTGCAAACACGTATCGCCAACGAGATGCGAAACCGTTCTGAGATAGAACGGCGCAATGCGCAGGAGGCAGAGCGCAACGCGTTAGAGTCGGAGCAACGGGCCATTGTGTCATCCCGACAGGCAGAGAGTCAGCGAATATTGGCCGAGCAACAGCGTGAGGAAGCGGAATACGCCCGTAATGTGGCTGATACACTGAGCTATGTGGCTCTGGCACGTACTTTGGGCTCTGTGGCCATCACACAAGAAAATACAGGGCATCACGACTTGGCTTTGTTGCTGGCTTATACCTCTTATCTGTTTACCGAACGTTACAATGGAGATGTCTATCATCAATCTATCTATGAGCCTTTGTCGCTTGTCAGCAAGAGTTCCCGAACATGGTCTGCCCACCGTGGCGCTGTAAAAAAGCTGTATTTCATTAATCAGGACAGAACGAAATTCCTTTCTATCAGCGACTATGGATGGCTTGCCCAGCATGATTTGACCAGTGGAGATTTGGTAACCACCTACTTGTTTCAGGACAGTCAGTATGATATTCGCGACATGTGGTATTTTTCCAATGGAATGGTGTATGCCATTAGTCGTACGGGAGATTTGCTGGTGTTTAGTCCCAATAGGAAGGTACCTGTAATACAGCATATTGATGGAGCAGTGCATCCTTTCCGCCTCTACAGTTTTGATCCGATGGAGATTGTGGTGGTGGCAGAGAATGGTCTGTTTGTGTTGGAATTGGGTAATCTGCATATTAACAGAAAGATATTCGTTGACAAACCCATTCTGCTCAGTGCATCTGACAATGGTAAACTGGTGCTGTTTGACAAGTCGGATGAGGCAAGGATAACCGACGAAGGCATTACAAAACTGACAAGTGTAAAAATACCAGTGAAAGGTGTATCTGCTGTATCTAGGGGAAGAGACTGGAATACGGTGTTCTATGGCACGAATGATGGTACCATTTATATGGTGAAAGGTGACGGGCAGATGACCAGTTTAGTGGGACATCGGTCGAAGGTTTCACAATTGTCAAGTCATCCGCAGAACCCCAACCTGCTTTTATCGACGAGCTATGATGGAACGGTCAAGATCTGGGATTGGCATAAAGAGAAAATAGAACCTATAAATGTCATCAATTCATATAGTTGGGTGACATGCATGATGATGGTGGAAGGCGAATATATGTGGACTGGCGACCAGAAGGGGAACTTGACACAGACGATAATCTCCGTGCCGTTGATGGCTACAAAGATAAAGAATTCGTTGACTAGGAATTTTACACGGGATGAGTGGAATGAATATATTGGTGCCAATATTCCTTATGAAACATTTTTGGATAGATAAGACATGAAATATCTACGTAACATATTGTTTATCATCGCTTGTGTTGTGGGCACAACAGCTGCCTTTGCACAAGGAATGCCTTTCTATCGCAATTATACGCCAGAAGAATACAATGCCCATAACCGCAACTTCGACATTCTGGTAGATCCTAAAGAGGGGGTGGTGTATGTGGCCAATTTTGAAGGTCTGCTGATATATGACCAAGTGGAGTGGGACATCAAGCACACGCCAGGCATTACACGTGTGACCACCTTATTTATGGACAGTCGTGGTACCATCTGGACAGGTGGCTACAACTACATGGGTTACTTGGAGTTTGATGCGGTGAAAGATGTGGCACACCATCCTCTTGAAGGAATTGTCAACTTGAGGGGTGAGGTAAACCGTATCTGGGAGGAGAACGGTGTGATTATGTTCTCGACGGTGGACAATATGGTTTATCGCGTGGAAAATGATACCTGGACAGAAGTTGGTATAGGCGAGGCTTATCTGCCCGAACCCAAGCAATATGAGTACCAGTCGTATTCGATAGACAACACCCAAAGACTGCGATTGGTAGAGGGCTTTGAGGCTGTGGCTGAAGAAGGCAAGGGCATCAGCTTTATTGATGTCGAGGGGAATGAGATTTTTAGGTTCAATGAAGATAACGGACTGATAAACAACAATGTCAACCGAATGACCTATGATGGCAAGGGTACGTTATGGGGAGCTACCGACAACGGTGTGTTTGCCATGATGGTGCCATCGGCTTATAGTCGTTATAGCGTTACCGAAGGCCTGAGGGGCGAGGTGCTGTCGATGTATGTGTTACAAGATCAGCTGTATGTGGGTACCATGGCTGGTTTGTTCAAGCAGGAAGGAACCCACTTTGTGCAGATACCGGATTTTGACTTGGCTTGCTGGCAGATAGACCAACGTGGCGATGCCTTGTTGGTTGCTACTTCTAACGGTGTATATCGCATCAGAGATGAGAAGGTGGAACATCTGACCACTGCCAGTACGACTTCTATTCTGCTTGCCAGCGATGGTTTCTATAGTGGTGAGATTGACGGCGTTTATTTCAATTCCAGGTTTGAACATACTAAGGTGTTGAACATGGAAAGTGTGACGGACATGAAGGTGGACGAAGAGGGTACGTTGTGGTTGCGCAACCTATATGGTGAGGTGGGGAAGACTACTTTCCAAGGAAAGCTCTTGGCCGATACGGAATACACCAGAAATGAGGATTTGGCTACTTTTGTCTATCAAGACGGCATAGTGACGGTCATCACGGTGGATGATGAAGAACCGTTCCCTTATCCTGGTTTCTCGTTTGCCGATGATCTGGGATTGCTGTGGCTGACTGACAAGGAAAGTAAGAACATCTATGCCTATAAGGATGGGCAACGATTGAGTGAGTATGATGAGGTGCTTTCTCCATTGAAGAATTATGCCGTGCGTGCGATGGTAGTGAAAGATGGTTTGTTGTGGATTGGTGGCAACTATGGCATAGTGGTGTTTGATATTACACGACCCGATCCGCTGCTCTCGGCTGATAACGAACTTGACATCTGTACGGTAAGAATCAGCAACGACAGTCTGGTATGGGCAGGCTTTGACGAAGCGCCTGAATTGCTGCGTAATCTGCCCAGCAGTGAAAGACATCTGACCATTACCTATTCACTGCATTTTGAATCGTTGATAGGGCAGACACTGTATAGATATAAGCTGAATAACAACAACTGGACTGCATGGTCGGAAAACCAAGTGACGGAGTTTGTCAACCTGTCATACGGAAGCTATGATTTGGCGGTGCAAGCACTGGATGCCAAAGGAAAATTGTGGGAAGTAGATACATTGCATTTCCGCATCAAATCGCCGTTCTACTTGTCGTGGTATATGGGCGTGGTATATCTCTTGTTGATGGCCATGCTGGTAATGGCTGTTGCCCGTTGGCGTACCTACCGACTGGAACAGGAAAAACTGAGGTTGGAAGGCATTGTGCAGGAACGTACAGCTGAGGTGGTGAAACAAAAAGACGAGATTGTCAAGCAGAAAGATGAGATTGAGGAGAAATCTGCCAGCTTGCAGAAAGCATTGGACGATTTGGAAACTGCACAGCAACAGTTGATTCGTCAGGAGAAGATGGCTACAGCTGGTAAGCTGACTCAGGGCTTGATTGACCGTATTCTGAACCCGATGAACTACATCAACAATTTCTCGAAGTTGTCGAGTGGCTTGATTAAAGACTTGAAAGCCAATATTGAGGATGAAGAGGACAACATGGATAAGGAGAACTTTGAGGATACGATGGATGTGCTTGACATGCTGACACAAAATTTGGAGAAGGTGGAGCAGCACGGATTGAGTACCACTCGAACCCTCAAGGCGATGGAGGAGATCCTGAAAGATAGGTCGGGCGGCATGCAGGAAATGAACCTGGTGGAACTGCTGAATCTCAATTATGAGATGATGAACAAATATTACGAGAAGGAAATCAATGAGTGCCACATCGTCACTAAACTGGATTGCCCTTATGACTCATTACTTTTGATGGGTAATTCTGAACAACTGAGCAAGACCATAATGAGTTTCCTGGGTAACAGTATTTATTCATTGGCTAAGAAATCGCAACGTGTTAAATTCCAGCCTGAAGTACTGTTGAAAGTGGAACGTGTTGTGGATAAGGTGAAGTTGACGGTGCATGATAATGGTGTGGGTATCGAGCAGACTATCCTTGATAAGATATTCGATCCATTCTTTACTACCAAGACCACGGGCGAGGCGTCTGGTGTAGGATTGTACCTGAGCCATGAAATCATTCAGAATCATGGTGGTAACATACGAGTGGAATCGGTAAAAGATGAATTTGCCGAGTTTGTTATAGAGATTCCTTTATTAAAACAATGATGATATGGAAACGAAGAATCAAGAATTGGAAACACTGAGACAACAGCTTAAAGATCAAGAGAAGCTGGCTTCGTTGGGTATGTTGAGTGCCGGCATTGCCCATGAGATTCAGAATCCCCTGAATTTTGTCATCAATTTTAGTAAGATGTCTTTCAAGTTACTGAAAGACCTGAATGATATTGTTGAAGATAACAAAGATAAGATAGACGAGGCCGACCGTGAGGATTTGGATGACATTGTGGCTGATTTGAGAGAGAATCTGGGGAAGATTGTGGAACATGGTGAACGGGCCATCAGTATCATCAGGGGCATTCTGATGATGTCGAGAGGGAAGGAGGGAGAGTTTATCCCAGTAGATATCTGTCGCTCTGTGAAAGAGTATGTGTGGTTGTCTTATCATGCCATGCGTGCCAATTACAAAGGATTCAATATCAGCATTCATGAGGAATACCAGGAGGATATGCCGATGTTGCAGGTGATTCCACAAGATTTCAACAGGGCTGTGCTGAATGTGATGAACAATGCCTGCTATGCTGTGTGGAAGAAATCACAATATGCTACCGCTGACTATGTGCCCACCATTGCGGTGAGTGTTAAAAGTGACGGCAATGATGTGGTGGTTTCCATAAAAGACAATGGTGAAGGAATGAGCAAAGAGGTAAAGGAGCATATCTATGAGAATTTCTTTACCACCAAACCTGCAGGACAGGGTACTGGATTGGGTATGGCCATTACGTATGATATTATTGTTAACAAGCACCACGGACGTATAGACATAGACTCAGAGGAAGGTGAGTATGCTTGTTTTACATTTACTATACCAGCAAAGAAATGAAAAGACTGGCTATTTATATAATAATGTGTGTGTGCATGATGTCGCAGCTTCATGCACAAGTTGACACAGACCAACAGCTTTCTATCTTTAACGATGCTGAGAATGCGTATTCCATTGGAAGACTGGAATATGTGGATGATTTGTTAACGAAAAACATTAATCTGTTCAAGGGTACTTCAAAGCAAGGCGCCTATAGGTTATTGGCTCTCGCCAACTTGGGATTGGATAACGATGCTAATGCCGAAAGCTATGTATCTTTGCTCTTACAGGAAAATCCTTATTATACTACTACTTCTGAAGACCCCCAGCGATTCATAGACCTGGTGGAAAAGATGAAGAGCGGTATGGGTGCTACTATTACCACTGCATCAAGTCAGGCTGAGAATCTTAATGAGTCGCCTGTGCCTGTAACCTTGATTACCGAAGAGATGATCATCAACAGTGGAGCCAGGAACATTAAGGAAGCGCTGTTGGCATACGTACCAGGTATGTCGGATGTTGATTGCAACGAAGATCTCAATATATCGATGCGTGCAATGTATAGCTCGACCCAGGAAAAAATTCTTTTCCTCTTAGATGGACATCGCTTGAACAGCTATACTACTAACACGGCAAGTCCTGACTTTAGTTTGAGCTTAGAGAAGGTGAAACAGATAGAGGTACTGCGTGGACCGGCATCATCACTTTATGGTGGTGTGGCTTTGTCGGCCGTTGTGAATATTATTACCAAGAATGGTGCTGATGTGGATGGCGTCAAGGTAAAGGGCAAATTGGGTAACTACGGACAAATTGGTGGTGATTTCTTGTTTGGAAAGCGTTATTTCGACTTGGATGTGTTGGTGTGGGCAAGTATTTATAAGGCTAAGGGACAACAACGTTTTATGCCATTGCAAGATACTGGTCTGATGCTGAAAGATGGTGATATAACGCTTGGCGGAATAGGTAATCTGCCAACCTATGACCTGGGGGTGTCATTAAATTGGAAAGGTTTTTCTATTTTGTATAATACGCATTTCTCACAGTTTATTCCACCTTTGTCTTTCAGATATACGGCTTCACCGTATGATTATGGCAAATATACTACCTTTAATGGTAAGCGTCCTGGTACATCCACTCGTTCTCATCATCTTGATGTTGGTTATACCTGGTCTACGGATAATTTATCCCTAGGAGGAAAATTACAATACGATGAAAGCGACATGATGAGGTATAATGTGGTGACTGATGAGAAGGCAGAACACCTTAGTGAGTTTATTGGTTTGCCCGATATACCAGGAGTTAATGTAGATAGCATTTTAAGCTTATATAATGGTATTTATCACTACATTGATGGACAAGACCGTACCGTTGGTATTCAATTGAAAGGTGATTTTTCTTATAACTTGGGTGAAAAACATCGTGGTTTGATATCAGTAGGTACAGAGTATGACTACTATGAACTGTTGGATGTCCGTTATGTATTGGGGCATAGTTATAATCAAGTGTTGGCTGATATGTCGCAATACCTTAGAGGTAATTTAGGCAAAGAACATAGCATTGATGCCTTTGCCCAATTGAAGCATATCTGGGGAAACCTGATATTGAGCGCCGGATTAAGATATGACTATAAAAAACAATATAACAATAAGATCATCCATGAGTTTTCACCACGTGTGGCATTAATTTTCCTGCAACCCAAATGGAATGTTAAGTTGAGTTATTCAAGGTCGTTCGTTGATGCTCCTTATCTTTACAGGAAAACCAATGATTTGTTGAGGGCGTCAACAGATTTGCTGCCAGAGAAACTGAAATCATGGCAGCTGACATTCCAATTGGTAAACCCTGTACCCGGTTTGATGGTGGAACTGAACGGATTTTACAATCACTCAGATGATCTTATCTATGCAAATGGATTCTTACATGTGAATTCAAATCCGTATTCAACATATGGTTTGGAACTCAGCTCTTCATATAAGAGCAAGAGGTTCAGTGCTAACTTTTCCATGGAGGTGATGAGATCGGAAGATGCTGAATATTCTACAACATTACATCCTAATAGGGTTCTCTACATACCTAATTTTACGACCAATACAGTATTGGCCTGGGAGATTGTAAAGAACTTAAAACTTCATACTCATATTACTACATATAGTGGCCAGTCTGGTTTTATTGCTCATTGGAACCAAAGTAGCGAGCCGCAGGAATTTGATGTTGCTGGACGTGTGTTGGTGGATGCAGGTGCAAACTACAAGTTAGGGCCTTTGGAACTGGGCGTGAATGTACATAATCTGTTCGATCTGAAGTATTATCAGGGCGGTATGAACTCGAATGGAGCCTTGCTGCAGCAAGGCAGATGGGTCATGGCAGATGTGGCGTTTAAGTTCTAAACGTCGACCTATCATTAACTATGGAAAAAGAAAAGAAACATATTACCTTTGTCGTCAATCCGATATCCGGCACACAGGAGAAGGAGCAGGTCATTGCCATGATTAATGAGCAGTTGGATATCGACAAATATACATTTCAAATTGTATATACCCAATATGCCGGTCATGCAGAAGAGATTGCTGCGAAGTGTGCCCAAGAGGGACATTTTGCCGTGGTGGCCATTGGTGGTGATGGTACGGTGAACGAAGTGGCCCGTGCATTGACGCATACATCTACTGCATTGGGCATTATTCCATGTGGTTCTGGAAATGGCTTGGCTCGCCATATGCAGATCAGCATGCAGCCACAAAAGGCGTTGGAGGTCATCAACGAGGGCTTTGTGGAGTGTATTGACTACGGCACCATCAATCGTCGTAAGTTTTTCTGTACCTGTGGAGTGGGTTTTGATGCTTTTGTGAGTTTGAAGTTTGCTGAAGCGGGAAAGCGAGGTCTAAATACGTATATAGAGCAATCGCTCAATGCTTCTCTGAATTATAAGCCAGAGACTTACAAAGTAACCATTGATGGCAATGAAACTGAAATATATCAGGCTTTTCTCATTGCCTGTGGTAATGCGGCCCAATATGGAAACAATGCCTATATTGCTCCCAAAGCCACATTGACAGATGGCATGCTGGATGTAACCATCCTCAATCCGTTTACGCCATTGGACGTGCCATCGTTGGCTCTTCAGCTGTTTACTAAGACGATTGACCAGAATAGTCATATCAAAACTTTCCGCTGTAAGACCATCAACATTCGTAGAAAAAGACCTGGGGTGGTGCACTTTGATGGTGATCCTGTGAATATGGGCGCTAATCTGAAGGTGAAGATTCATCCTGCCGGGCTGCAGGTGATTGTTCCTGCCGATGATAGCAAAAACAACACGGTTTTGGACCTTGCGCAGGAAGTGATAAATGGTATTCGTCAGATGAATGACCAGATTTTTGAGGGTATTCGTCAGCGCAACAACGAATTAATAGATAAAGGAAAGAAACAATTGAAGAGGCTTACCAAGATTTAGGTTCCTTTGCTCGTTTTTTTTCTGCTCATTTCTATTGCGGATTCGAAATATTGTATTACCTTTGCATCCGCAAACCAACAATGGTGCGTTAGTTCAGTTGGTTAGAATACGTGCCTGTCACGCACGGGGTCACGAGTTCGAGTCTCGTACGCACCGCATACAACAATCTCCCGCCATCCGGCGGGAGATTGCTTTTTTAGTAAGTATTAAAGTCGTCTGGATATTTCAGATTCTGGGTGATTTCACCACCATAAAGGCGAACCCACGAGCGGAAGCTGGTGTCATCCTGCGTTAGTTCGATGATGCGCGCGCCATTGGGCTTCAGGTTGTTATATACCGTGTCACATCCACTGAAGCGGCCGTACATCAGGAAGATATCGTTCCATTTCATGGCAAAGTCGTCGTCGTGGTCATGACCACAGATCACAGCCTTCATGTCGCCCATCTCCCTCATACTTACAAACAAGCCAGAATTGATGCTTGGGGCACAAGGCTCTTCGCCAAAGTTACCCTTCATGATGCGATTCTTATCCAGTTTGAAAGCATAGCCATATTCGGGTAGGGGGATATGGAAGAAAGATAACGATGGTATAGGTACACCACCATTCAGTTTGGTAAACTCCTGACTGTGCTTACGGTACCAGTTGATTTCCTCGATATGGATATATCCCCAACTCTTCTCAAAACCTGGCAGTTCTGCGCGGTTATTAGAATCGAAGAGGTAGAACACCCACTGAGGTTTGTTGTCGTTCTCTTTCGAGAGGGTGATAATGTCGTTGCTCACGCCATGCAAGCCTGTTACAGTAGAATTGATATTATAAGGTAATGACTTGATGATATCAAAAATCTCCTTGCGAGAGAGGTCGAAATCGCTGTCGTGGTTACCCAAGGCTACAGCAAATGGTATCTTACGCTCAGATATAGGAGCAAAAATCTCACGTACACTCTTTTCAGCCGGCGCACCAAAGATGGTATCACCTGTGTGGATCACCAAATCGGGCTTTTCTGCATCAAGCATCTCGCACACGTTCTTCACAGCACGCTCAGAACGAGGATCGCCTGTAATATAATGGGTGTCGGTAAGCTGTAGAATCTTGAACTTTCCATTGGGTTTGAAGTTGAAGTTCATGAACTTCTCACCGGAAGTTGTTGCAACACGTGTAGCAGCTATTCCTGATGCAGGAATAAAACCGCTCATGCTCAGCAAAGCCGAGTTCTTGATGAACTGCCTACGATTGATGGATTTCTTCTCAGCCATACTTTATAATATTAGATATATCGCTCATGCTTGGCATAGCCTAAGCAAGTTCAACAGTCTATTGGTAATTTTATTTCTTTCCCCTTTGACGCTGTAACTCCTCCTGTTGCTTCTGCATCGCCTCCAACCGAGCCTGGAAGCCAGTCTTACGCATTTCATTAGGATTCTTCTTGTTGGCCTCCAACTGTGCCAGTAACTTGGCATCATCGGTAGCATATCGCATCCAAGCCATTGTTACCACACTGATGAGAGTACTCAGGAAGTAGTAATAATTCAAACCTGCAGGATAGTCGTTCAAGATGAAGAGGAATACCACAGGCATGATGTAATTCATATATTTCATAGCTGCCATTGATGGATTGGCACCGGTATCCTGCATCTTCATGTTATACATCATGTAGAGTAGGTTGGTGACGCACATTAATACACAGAACAAGCTCAAGTGATCGCCCAGGAATGGGATGTTGAATGGGAAGGTCACGAATGAGTCGTAGGTACTCAGGTCATCAGCCCACAGGAAGCTCTGCTGACGCAGTTCGATAGCGCTTGGCACAAACAAGAACAAGGCCATCAGGATAGGGAACTGTATGAGCATTGGCAGACAGCCACCCATAGGACTTACCCTATACTGGCTATACATGGTCATGATCTCCTGTTGTTTCTTCATCGCATCAGCCTCATTGGGATATTTGGCATTGATCTCATCCACTTTAGGCTTCAACGCCTTCATCTTGGCAGAAGATATGTATGTCTTCCAAGTAGTAGGGAAGATCACAATCTTTACAATCAGTGTCATAAACAGCAATACAAGTCCCATGCCCAAGCCCAACTTAGTGAGCCAGTCAAATACGTTGATGGTAAAGAACTGGTTGATCCATCGAAGGATAGGCCATCCCAAATAAACCAGTCGCTGCAAGTTCCAATCCTTTTCTCTGTTGTCGTCAAGGGCAGAAAGAATCTTGTAGTGGTTAGGGCCGAAATAGAAGTGCATCTCGGTAGGCTGGGCGCCACTGGGATCGAAGAAGGTATTCATGTCAGCCGCATAGTCCTTGATATAGCCGCTGTTACGGTCTTCCATCTTGGAATCCAGCTTGGCATTGTTGAAGCCAGTATCGCTGATCATCACTGCTGAGAAGAACTGGTTCTTGAAAGCTACCCATGTAGCAGGTTCTTCCACTTCTTTATGATCTTCACCACTGGCTGACATCTCCTTCACCTTGTCGTCTGTCTTGTAAGTTAGTTGGGCCAAGCGGTTCTCATAGGTGTAACCCTTCTCAATCTGGCGTGCACGCTGCTTCCACTCAATGTCGATGTGGTTATTGCTGGATGCCAATTTGCCATTCATGCCCACTGCCTGAATGTTCAGGTCCACCAGATAGGTGTCGGGATGCATAGTGTAGGTAAAATCAACATAGCTATCTTCCGATGCATGCAAACGCATGGTTACAGACTGCTCACTCTTGTTGACAGGGGTGAAGTAGTAGTCGCTGGTTTCAATGGCACCTTGTGCATTATACAACAAGTAGTTAAGTGAAACGTCGCTGTCCTCAAACAGGGTAACGGGAGTCACCTTGTCCTGACTCATATATTCTTTCAGCATCACTGAATAGAGGCTACCGCCTTTGGTGCTGAGTGTCAGCTTGGCCAGGTTGTTCTCTATACTCACCAGTTCGGCAGTGCCTTGTGAAGTACCAAAAAACAGTGAGGCAGAGTCTTTGGCTGCTGTAGCACGTTCGTTGGCCAGAGCGGCTTCAGCCTTTGCCTGTAATTCAGCGGCACGTTGTTGCACCTGTGCTATAGAATCATAGTACTGCTGTTGAGCAGCGAGTTGTTCTTGTGATGGACGGCTAAGGTAGCTGAAAACAATCAGTACGAGGAATATCAGCACCATGCCGGTAATGGTATTTTTGTCCATTTTAATGATGTTTTTATACAATTTAGCTGCAAAAGTAATAAAATAAGACCGAAGTGCCTAAAGAAAGCTGATTTTTTTCGATATTCTTGCTTGATTAAGTTATTAACATTATCTTTGCAATAAGTAATAACCATTATAATTAGTAGAATTGAACTATGAAAAAGAAATATTACTTATCGTTATTTGTAAGTACTTTTTTGTCGGTTTCATCGGTTTTGGCCAATAATCCTATCAATGTTTCTCTTATCTATGACAGTCAGATGCCATCAGAGCCTGTAAAGGTCAAGCAATTACAAGGGTTATTAGGAAAGTATTTCTACCAACGACAGACACCCACAGAGAAGAAAAATGTTTATCAAAACGATACCGTTTCATTTCTTTACGACAAGTATATATCGGTATTGGACTCTTTAAATAACCCTGCTACTCCCCAACGACATATCCCTATTGATCCCGATTACTATAAACTGTTTGTTCCCACCACTTATTACAAGTCATCTATTGCACAGTTATCATCTGTGAAGATGGATGCTTTGCTTCCCGACAAAACAGTATGTGATGTTGATAAAATCTTGCCAATAGACAAAAGTAGTTTTGCAACGAAAGAGCGTGTGAATAAAGTAGTTGACAAAGCTTTAATGAATCTCTACTTAAATAATCCTGAAGCTATTGTCTTTACTGAAGACGAACTGGAAGCAGCTGGTGTTTTCGTGGATAACATAGACATTGAAGAAGATACCAATGTCAATAATGCCAAGCGCAATATGATGGACGTGCTTACTACTAATTCACCGATTGACCTGGAACAGGAAGCAGAGGTGGAAGTGCGCAAACCTAAGTTTTGGACAGTGGCTGGAAATGGCTCGTTGCAGTTCTCGCAACACTATTTGTCTGACAACTGGTACAAGGGCGGTGTGAGCAGTGTTTCCATGATTGGTACCGTACAATTGACAGCCAATTATAACGATAGAGAGAAAGTGCAGTGGGAGAACCTCTTGGATGCGAAATTAGGACTGGCATCCACACCATCAGACCTGGTACATAAGTACCTTACGAACACTGACCAATTACGTATATTCAGTAAGTTGGGTATTCAGGCAGCCAAGAACTGGTACTACACCATTTCTGCCGAGTTTAAGACGCAGTTTGTTAATGGTTACAAGTCGAATGACCCAACCCTGATATCTACCTTCCTGGCTCCTGCAGACCTGACCATTGCATTAGGTATGGACTATAAAAAGAAAACCGACAAATATACCTTCTCTTTGCTCTTAGCGCCATTGAACTGGACAATGCGCTATGTTGGAAGCGATGAGGTGGATGAAACCAGCTATGGACTAGATCCAGGAAAGCATGTCAAGCATAACTTTGGTTCTCAGATTCAGCCAACTATTACGTGGAACATTGCCAAGAATATCACCTTTGAGTCACGCCTTGACTACCTAACCAGTTACAAATGGGTACGTGTAGAGTGGGAGAATACACTGAATCTGGCAATTAACAGATTCCTCTCTACCAAGGTATATGTTCATGCTCGTTATGACGATAGTGCCGTTCCATTGAATGGCAGTACGAGTTATTTCCAGTTGAGTGAGTTGCTCAGCTTTGGTTTGAGCTATAGCTGGTAAAACGTAAAATTATTTTGTGCTTACAAAAATATACATTATTTTTGCAGTGAAAATTAACAACTAAATAATCTAGCCATGAAAGAAGATGTAGTGAAGCACAGTGGAGTAGTGCAGAAGATTGAAAGGAACTTCTTGCAAGTGAAAATAGTGCAGACCACATCCTGTTCGTCGTGCAGTATTAAAAATCATTGTACGTCAGCAGAATCCAAAGAGCATCTTATCGATGTGTATGACAAAGATGCGAGTGAATACCGTGTGGGTGATGAGGTGTGGATTATGGGCTCTACCAGCATGAGCCGTCTGGCTGTATGGTATGGTTATTTGTTGCCGTTGATCATTCTCATGGTATTGGTGATAGGTCTCTCTAAATGGTGGGGCAGTGATAGTGAACTGTCGGTGGCACTTTGTTCGTTAGCTTGTGTGGCCCTTTACTATCTGTTGCTATTCTTATTTGGTAAGAACAAAATGAAGAAGACCTTCAGGTTCACTATATCGAAAATGAATTGACAAAGCGAATAAAATCAACAACTTAATAACTAACTTATTTTTATGAATGTAATTCTGATAGCAGTAATCTCTATAGGAGTGATAGCATTGGTGGCAGCACTGGTGCTTTATGTGGCTTCTAAGAAGTTTGCTGTGTACGAAGACCCGCGTATTGCTAAGGTAGCCGAGGTGTTGCCTCAGGCCAACTGTGGTGGTTGCGGTTATCCGGGTTGTAGCGGTTTGGCAAGCGCCATCGTGAAAGCTGGCTCATTGGAAGGTAAATCCTGTCCTGTAGGAGGTCAGCCCGTGATGGAGAAAGTGGCTGCCGTGATGGGACTTGTGGCAGAGGCAAAAGAACCCATGGTGGCTGTGGTACGTTGTAATGGTACCTGTGCTAACCGTCCCCGTATTAACCAGTATGACGGAGTGAAAAGCTGTTTCATCGCGTCTTCACTGTATGGTGGTGAAACGAGCTGTAGCTTTGGCTGTTTGGGTTATGGCGACTGCACAAAAGCATGTAAATTTGATGCCATCCATATTAACCCCGAAACTGGATTACCCGAAGTTGATGATGAAAAATGTACTGCCTGCGGTGCCTGCTCAAAGGCTTGTCCTAAAGGCATTATCGAACTTCGTAAAAAGGGCTTGAAGAATCGCCGTGTATTTGTGCGTTGCGTCAATAAAGATAAAGGTGCCATCACTCGTAAGGCCTGTACCGTTGGTTGCATAGGCTGTGGCAAATGCGAGAAGACATGTCCGTTTGGCGCTATCACCGTTACTAACAACGTTGCATATATCGATTATAACAAGTGTAAGTCATGTCGCAAGTGTGTAGAGGTATGTCCAACCCATGCGATTATCGACCTTAATTTCCCTCCAAAACCTGCAAAGCCTGCTACTGATGCTGTTAAGCCAGCTGCTCCTGTTGCAAAGCCTGCCTCTCAGGTAGAAGCTGATGTTACTGCTAAGCCTGTGGCTATGCCTAGTGCTTCATCGATTGCCGCTTTGTTGCCACAAGCCAATTGCGGTGCATGCGGATTTGATGATTGTCCTGCTTTTGCTGCTGCTATCGTAAAAGATGGCGGTATTGGTGATAAATCATGTTCTGTGGGAGGTGAGGAAGTGATGGCTAAGATTGCCGACTTACTGAAGTCCGCTCCTTCAGAAACTCCTAAAGTTCCTGAAGCTGCTCCTGTGTCCGAGAAAACTGTTGCCAAGGCAGCTGCTCCTGCTTTCGAACTAGTGAATATTGCTGCTCATCCAAAGGTAGATGTAGTGGCTAAGATTGCAGCTCAGGCGTTGGCAAATGCAGCCAAGCAACCTGTAAAGGCTGATGCTGCAGCGGTTGATGCTACTCCGATAGTGCCTGTTTTGACTACTGGCCTGGTGGCTTTGAAACACCCTGCTAAGACCCAGGAAGAAGCTGTAGCTGTGGTTGAGAAAATTGCATCTACATTATTATAAGACAAAGAAATAAATAGAATAATAATAATATGTTGAAGACATTTTCAATCGGAGGAGTTCATCCTCACGGAAATAAACTTTCAGCAGGCCAGCCCATCGTCAAGGCTGCCATTCCGGCAAAGGTAGCTATCTTGCTGGGACAGCACATTGGCGCACCCGCCAAGCCTATTGTAGATAAAGGTGATGTGGTGAAGGTAGGACAGAAGATTGCGGAGCCTGGTGGATTCGTCTCAGCTGCCATCCATTCATCCGTTAGCGGAAAGGTGTCGAAGATTGACACTATTATTGATGCCAGTGGTTATCCCAAACCTGCCATCTTCATTGACGTGGAGGGCGATGAGTGGCTTGAGAGCATTGACCGCTCTGACACGTTGGTGAAGGAGTGTACACTTACTCCCGAGGAAATTAACAAGAAAGTGGCCGAGATGGGTATTGTAGGTTTGGGTGGCGCTTGTTTCCCTACACAAGTAAAACTTTCTCCACCTCCTGCTTTCAAACCTGAGTGTGTGGTGATTAATGGTGCAGAATGTGAGCCTTACCTTACTGCCGACCATCGTTTGATGTTAGAGCATGCCCCTGAGATCATGGTTGGTGTGAGCATTCTTATGAAATCTATGCGTGTGAATAAGGCATACATTGGTGTGGAGAACAATAAACCAGATGCTATTGCTGCATTGGAGAATGCTGCCAAAGACTTTTCAGGCATTGAAATAGTACCACTCAAGATGAAATATCCACAAGGTGGTGAGAAACAGCTGATACAGGCCATTACCAACAGATATGTAGGTAGTGGGGCATTGCCTATCTCTACAGGTGCTTTGGTGCAGAATGTGGGAACCGCTTTTGCTGTGTATGAAGCTGTGCAAAAGAATAAGCCATTGTTTGAACGAGTGGTTACCGTTACTGGTAAGTCTGTCAAGCAGCCTGGTAATTTCCTGGCACGCATTGGTACACCTGTTCAGCAACTTATTGATGCTTGTGGCGGTTTGCCTGAGGATACAGGTAAGATCATCAGTGGTGGACCTATGATGGGTAAGGCATTGGTTAATACTGAAGTACCGACTGCCAAAGGAACCTCTGGCATTACCATCCTTAGCCAGAAAGATGCCAAGCGTGGTGAGGTACAACCTTGCATACGTTGTGCTAAGTGTGTGAGTGCTTGTCCTATGGGCTTGGAGCCATATCTCATGGCACAGTTGGCCGAGCATGCAGAGTTTGAGAGATTAGAGAAAGAAGACATTATGGACTGCTTGAGTTGCGGCGCCTGTCAGTTCACCTGTCCTGCCAATCGTCCGTTGCTGGATTATATCAGCTTAGGAAAGGCAAAGGTAGGAGCTATCATTCGTGCCCGCAACGCAAAAAAAATAATCTACGATGGAAAATAAGTTATTAGTATCACTTTCGCCCCACGACCATGCCAATGACAGTGTGCAGAAAAACATGTATGGCGTGCTTATAGCACTTATACCTGCGTTCTTGGTGTCATTGTTGGCTTTTGGTGTTGGCGCACTGGTGGTTACTGCTGTTTCAGTAGCAGCCTGTGTATTCTTCGAGTGGGCCATTAGCAAGTATATCTTAAAGCGTGAGCGCCTCACCATCACTGATGGTTCTGCTATCATCACTGGTGTACTCTTGGCGTTCAACTTACCATCTAACCTGCCTATATGGATTATTATCCTTGGTGCTTTGTTTGCTATTGGTGTAGGCAAGATGTCGTTCGGCGGTTTGGGTTGCAATCCGTTCAACCCAGCGTTGGCAGGTCGTATCTTCCTTTTGATTTCTTTCCCAGTACAGATGACTTCATGGCCACTGGCCGGACAGCTGACTTCTTATGTGGATGCTACAACGGGAGCTACACCTCTTTCATTGATGAAGCAAGCTGTGAATGGTAATCCTGGAGCACTGAGTGATTTGCCAGATGCATTGGGTATGTTATTAGGCAATAATATTGGCGGTTCGCTAGGTGAAGTCAGTGCATTAGCTCTTCTGCTTGGCGGTATCTATATGCTTTGGAAGAAGATCATCACTTGGCACATTCCTGTCTCTATACTTGTTACTGTATTTGTGTTCGCTGGTGCTATGTATTTGGTGGATCCCACTACTTATCCATCACCTGAGTATCATTTGCTCAGTGGTGGTTTGATGCTGGGTGCCATCTTCATGGCTACAGATTATGTGACCTCACCGATGAGTCATCGCGGACAACTTATCTATGGTGTCTGCATTGGTGTCATTACGATGGTTATTCGTCTGTATGGCTCATATCCAGAAGGTATGTCGTTCGCTATCTTTATTATGAACGCGTTCGTACCTCTTATCAACACGTATGTTAAACCTCAAAGATTCAGCAGTAAGGCTGTCAGTATAAAGAAATGAAGAAATTAGAATCATCATTAAAGAATATGGTATTGGTGCTAACAGGAATCACCATTATCTGTGTAGGTCTGCTGGCTGCTGTAAATGAGGTGACCAAAGAACCTATTGCTGCCGCAAACGCTAAGGCACTGAGCGATGCGGTTAACGCCGTAGTTCCTGGTTTCGACAATAATCCTATTGAGGAAATGAAGATACAGGAGGTAGATGACGTGTCATATAAGATTTATCCAGCTACCAAGAACGGTCAAAGTATTGGAGCTGCAGTAGAGATTAGTGTGATGGGTTTCGGAGGCGAACTAACCCTTTTGGTGGGTTTCAATAACGAAGGTAAGATTAACGACTACTCTTTGCTGAACCATGCTGAGACACCAGGTTTGGGTGCAAAAGCCGATACTTGGTTCAAGAGCGGTGCAAAGGGAGATATTACTGGTAAGAGTCCTAAGGACGGTGAACTGACAGTAAGCAAGGATGGTGGTGAGATTGACGCTATCACAGCTTCTACTATCACATCACGAGCTTTCCTGAAGGCCGTTAATGCTGCCTATGCCGCTTTCTCTGGTCAAAATGTCGATGGCACTACAGGTGCTACACAGCAAGCTACCAGTCAAGTTGTTGTTTCATCAGACACCGTTAAGGGTGCCGCTAATTGAAGGAGGGGATAGCATTATGAGTAACTTGAAAGTATTACTAAACGGTATCATTAACGAGAACCCAACTTTCGTACTGATGTTGGGTATGTGTCCTACGTTGGGTACAACATCGAGTGCAATAAATGGTATGTCAATGGGTTTGGCCACTATGTTTGTGCTTATCTGTTCAAATACGGTCATTTCAGCCGTGAAGAATGTTATCCCCAACATGGTGCGCATTCCTTCGTTCATTGTCATCATCGCATCATTTGTGACACTTCTTCAAATGGTGATGCAAGCGTATGTTCCTGATTTGTATAAGACGTTAGGACTGTTCATTCCACTTATCGTGGTGAACTGTATTGTATTAGGTCGTGCCGAGGCATTTGCTTCTAAGAATGGTCCTGTGTCATCGTTCTTCGATGGTGTAGGTATAGGCTTAGGCTTCACATTGGCGCTCACGTTGTTGGGTGCTGTTCGTGAACTCTTGGGCACTGGTAAGATGTTTAACCTTTCTCTCGTTCCCGAGGATTATGGCATGTTGCTCTTTGTGCTGGCTCCTGGAGCTTTTATCGCACTGGGCTACCTGTGTGCTATAGTTAATAAAATGAGAGAAGCTAAATAACAGAAGATATGGAACTATTTTTGATATTTATTGCAGCGATATTCGTCAATAACATCGTCTTCTCACAGTTCTTGGGCATTTGTCCGTTCTTGGGCGTATCGAAGAAGATTGATACCGCTTTAGGCATGAGTGCAGCTGTGGCGTTTGTGCTAACTCTGGCCACCATCGTGACTTATCTCATCCAGAAGTTTGTGTTGGATGCGTTTGAGTTGCAGTACCTGCAAACCATTACGTTCATCTTGGTTATTGCTTCGTTGGTGCAGATGTTGGAGATTGTGCTGAAGAAAGTATCCCCATCGCTTTATCAGGCACTGGGCGTGTTCCTGCCACTTATCACTACCAACTGTGCTGTGTTAGGTGTGGCTATTCTGGTTATTCAGAAAGACTTCGACTTGCTCACGGGTGTCGTATATGCATTTGCTACAGCTATTGGCTTTGGCTTGGCACTTACCCTGTTTGCTGGCATACGCGAGCAGATGAGTTTGGTAAACATCCCTAAGGGCATGAAGGGTACACCTATTGCTCTTATCGTAGCTGGTTTGTTGGCAATGGCCTTTATGGGCTTCAGTGGTGTGGTGAAGGTATAAATAAAAAAGGTAACTATCTTCACAGACAGTTACCTTAACACCGAAATTCAAATAAGTGATTTGATAAATCAAACCATTGCAAAGTTATATTAATTTCAAGAAAAAAGCAAGACGTTTGTAATATATTTTTGATATCATAAAGACCCATGATGAGAAAATACTTGTATATAATATGCTTTGCAATAATAAGTTTTTTACCTCCTTCTAACCTTGCGGCCCAGCATCGCTTTAAATTGTTGCAAAAAGTAGATAGCCTGCTTGACGTTAGGCAACAGAAATCTAAGCTCGACACCAACTATGTTTCTCGTCCTGATCGTCATTGGACCCTACGCTTGATTAATAACATCTGTGGCACCCACTTTACCCTCAAGGCTATTGACGAAGATAATTCAAAATTGGATTTTCGTTTCAAAGATCCCCTGAGACATACTGTTTCTTTAAGTGCCAACTATCGTGGTCTTGCCGTTGCATTAGCTTTTAATCCATCTCATTTGTTTGGCAAGAAAACCAGTACAGAGATAAACATCAATTCCTACAGCAACCGATATGGCTTCGATTTTATATATGAAACCAATGGCGAGTATAAGGGAGAGGTCGAATGGAATGGTGTTCTTTACGATGTGAGTACGGAAGTCCGTGAAAAGAGCCTTACCATCAATGCTTACTATGCCTTTAATGGTCGTAAGTTCTCTTATCCGGCCGCTTTTAGTCAGTCGTATGTTCAGAAACGCAGTGCTGGTAGTTTTATGGCAGGTCTTTCTTATCATCGTACATCAGTCACTGCAGTACAAGAGGAGGGTGTTGAATATGATAATGATGAAATTCGCAAGTTTAAATTGAGTTATGCCAGTGTAGGCTTGGGTTATGGATATAATTTTGTGCCCAGTCGCACATGGCTTATCCATCTTTCCACCTTACCCACTGTCGTTTTCTGGCACGACAACAAAATCATTAAGATGGTAGGTGTGGAACCTATGGATGCTACTTTCCCTGAAATTGCCATTGTGGGGCGTTTCTCAACGGTACATTATTTCAAACATTTCTTTATGGGGCTTACTGTAGTGTATAATTACACATCTGCAGGCGACTATGATTCCATTCGTCTCAGACATAATAAATGGCGTAGTCGTATTATCATAGGCAAACGTTTCTGATTAACATTTTCAACTATTTCTTGCATAGTTCAATTCTTTTTGCGAGATTTGTGCAGATATAATTAAAAAATAAAGATATGAAAAGATTATTTTTAATGCTGTTATGCTGTGTAGCTCTCACAGGCAGGGCTCAACAAGAGGTAAAGTATTGCATGACGTATGAAGATTTTTATGCTGATAACTGGAGACCTATAGAGGAGCTTACTGGCGGTAGAAGCAAGAAAGATTGTGAGATTAAGTTTACCAACGATATGTTTCAGTTTAAGACTGGAGACAAGGAAGCTGATAAGATTGTGAAGAAACAAGTATTGGCCATTATGTTTGGTGATCAGCTGTTTGTAAACTGTCGCAATTTGAAAAGCAATGATATTACGCTGGATGTTACCGACTATGGTAAGGCTTTCAGATTTGATGGTAACAAGATCTGTTTGTTAGGCTATAAGGCGAATACTGCAGCTGTCCTGGCCTCGATTGGTGCCGATGTGGCCAGTATTGCGGTAAATAGCAGATGGTTAAGTACAGCTTTGCTTACTGGATCTACAACACTTTTGCTGGATAAAAAACTTTGGCATAGGTATGCTTGTTTTTTGCTGGATAGCGAGGCCGATGAGAAAGGAAAGATATATATCAAGTCTATCAATGATCAGATGATGCAGGAGCTGTTGGCCGACCGTCCTGATTTATTAGAGAAATACATGTCTGAGACCAGCAAGAGCAAACGTCAGAAGGCATCGAATATCATTCCCATCTTGGTGGAGAAGGGTTATATAGAACCTATTCCAGATAATGAGACTTCAAAATAAATCGAGTTGATGACTATTGTCATAAACTTCTTTCTTTAATTTCAGCAGCTCTTTCTTCGACAATTTAGGAGAGGGCTGTTGTTTTTCTGTGTTGTTTGCATCAGGATAGGCACCTGTTTGACGCAAGTAACGATAAACGGTTGAGTAGCTACGAATGTTCAGCAATGTCATGATTTTGCTTACAGGTAGGCCGTTGTCGTATAATTGTCGGCACTGCTGGGGTTTCTCTTTGTTACGTTTGTTTACACAGCCTTCCTTGCGTCCAAATTTCACACCCATCTTCTCGGCCTCTTTACGGCCTTCGTGTACACGTGCCATAAATACGTCTTTTTTAAGAGACAAGAGGCTTTGTGCTATGTGACTGAGCACTTGCCCCGTAAGGCCATTGGTACTGAAATTATCGTCCAGCGAGATGAAGGTGACTTCCATGCTTACCAGCTCATTGAGAAGCATCAAAACTTTCTCGACCTGAGTGCCGATTCGATCAAGGCGACAAACAATGAATGTGTCGCCAGCACGCAAGCTATCAAGGCATTTCTTCAACTTAGGTCTATCAGCACGTACACCAGCAAGAGTTTCCTGATAGATGCGTTCGCATCCAGAATCATGCAGCCTTTTTATCTGCTCCTCAAGCGTTTGCTCGATTTCGCTACTGTATGCATATCCTACCTTCATAGCTGTAATTATTTAGTGATATCAAACAAATAAGTCAGTTTAATACTAATGGTGGTATTGGCAGAGCGTCCGAAATAGTCTTGTTTCTCATTGCCGAAGAAATCAGACAACGCATAGTAATATCTGCCTTCCAACAAGAAATTACCCGCCTTGCGAGTCTTTAGCTCAACGCCTAAACCACCAGCTATTCCGTAATCAAACTTATGCTTCACATCCAATGTATGCTGCTCAACGACCACACCTGTCACACTGTCCCAGTCGCCACTAATCTTTCTTTTGTCGCTCAGAAAGAAACCTATCTGAGGACCGCCGTCGATGAAGAACTGGAAATTCTTGCCAAATGCCAGATGAGCCAAGAATGGTATGTCAACATAGTTCGTCGTACGCTGGTATTGCAGATCTTCGAAATCTTCCACATATTCTTTCCAACCGTGTTGAGAGAAATTGACCTCCACACGTACGCCGCAAGTCATACCGAAATATTTCTCAGAGATATAGCGGCCGGTAACGCCAAATACAGTGCCAGTAAGCTGATTTTGTCGTACAGTAGGAGAGAACTGTGCGCTGGTAAGGTTAAGGCCGGCATTCACACCTACAGAGAAATTGTTCTGCAAGTCGCCCACCTGTGCAGAAACAGTTGTTGCAAAGCCTACCATTACAACAAAAAGACCTATACAACGGCGCCATCCCAATGGTCGAACCTCCATCGAAACGTTTTTAAAAAAACGCTTCGAAACTTCACAGAATGCTATGAAATGGAGTCTTTTCATTGGTCAAAATCAAGTTTAATCAATTCAAACTTAGGTGTGAACCTTACGAAAAATACTTTTTTATTGATAAATCCACCCCAGTTGTTCACTCGGTCGAATTTAAAGCCTGTTTGCATAGGCGTAAGCCTCATTCTATCCAGATTATTCTCTAATCCAGAACCATAGAGTGCCAATCCCTTCAGGAAGAAGAAACCCGTGTCAAAGCCCAACATACCATATTTCGGATATCTTTCTTCCATGTCTTTTCCATACCAACGACGGAAATTGGCGTTGAAGCTACGTGGAGCTGCTAACAGGTTATTGGTGTAGAAAGATGAGTAGAAATAGGTGTCGAGTTCAAAGAATGCCGACAGATGGTCTTTTGTATAGGTTTGCCACTCAGGATAACCAAACAAATGTACCTCAGCATTGATTTTCTCTTTATAGAGCGAGTCGTTCACCATCGCCGTTAACTGTGGTAATGTTTTGATAAGTACTGTGTTACTGCCAGATGTGGGCACGAATACATTCGATTTGTTTTGCTGTAAAGCCGCTTGCATTTGCTCAGCAGTAGCATCCTCACTAAGGTTGGTAAACGATATTTTCTTATTGGTCAGCTCCTCACGCAAGCCCTTGATAAAGTCGGCTTTCTCTTCAGCACCAGTAGTGGCGTCAAGGAAGATTACATGAGCACCAGGGAATTGACGTACAAAATGTTCATACACCTCAGAGTATAGATACGACTGTGGGGTGTTGATTTGATATATATCTGGATTACGATACACCGTATTATCACGACTGGTAAACGGAATCACCAAACGGATGTGATGCTTGCTTGCAAAATCGGCCATAGGCTTAATCTGCTCTGTGTAGAGCGGACCGAAGATAACATTCATCTGTTGCAACTCAGGTTTCGCTAAGACAGCATTCACAGAAGCCACTGTTGATCCAGAGTCATAGGTGTAAAGATCCACAGAGGTGCCAGTACGTTTTAAGCTATCTACAGCCATCAGGAAACCCTGATAATACTCCACCATACGAGCGCTCTCGGCCTTGCCCTGTTCTCCAGGAATCAATGGCAATATCACAGCTGCTTTGATAACGTTGATTTTCTGGTCAGTAACCTTATTCTGGCTGAATAGTTCTGCATCAGTTGGAGCATTCTCTGTCTGGGCGGTTGCGCTCTGTTGTGCTTTAGGATAAGGGATACAAAGCAACTTGCCCCTTTTCAGTTTCTTGGCATCACTTATTTCAGGATTGGCTTCCAGCAGTTCCTGTTCGGTAATGCCATACTTACGTGCTATGCTGTAAACCGTTTCTTTTCTTTCCACCTTGTGCATTTCCTTGCAACGGCTCTGCACAGGACCAGGAATACCTTGTTGCACTTTGGGCGCTTCAGTTTGAGCTGTCTGTCCCTGTGTAGTTGGAGATTCTGCGACTGCCGCATTTCCTTTTGGGATGTTCACCACCTGTCCGAAGCGGAAGTTCTTTTCGTTCAAGCCAGGATTGGCATCGAGTATCGATTTGACAGACACTTTATACTTCTGCGATAAGCCATACAGTGTTTCGCCTTGTTGAATAGTATGGAAAGTACCTTCATCGGTAACAGCATCAGGACGAGGCACTTTCAGTTGCTTACCCTCAACAATCACCTGATCACTGCCAGGGTTTAGTTTTACAATAGCATCAACTGTGGTGCCATACATATTGGAAATAGAGTAGAGGCTCTGACCTTTCTGAATCGTGTGAATAATGTACGTCTGGTTCTCCTGTGCATGGGCTTGCCCCATATACATTGTCGCCAACAGGAAAATAAGGCATACTTTACTAAAAATCTTCATTTCTTTGTGTTTTTTATACTATTCTACGTAAAGGCATAATATACCTTGTTGCAAAAATACAATTATTAATTGAAATAATCCATCCGTTTACATACTTTTTTACAAAGGGCTTTGTTTTTGACATACTTTTCTTTTATTTTTGTGGTGCAAAATTGGAGTTATGAGCGAAAAGACCGACTATATATACGTTTATGGTGCACGAGTACACAATCTAAAAAACATCGATGCCACCATACCCAGACATAGTTTAACCGTAATGACTGGCCTTAGTGGAAGTGGCAAGTCATCGTTAGCTTTCGATACCATTTATGCCGAAGGGCAACGCCGCTATATAGAGACCTTCTCAGCTTATGCCCGTAATTTCCTGGGCAACCTCAATCGTCCGGATGTGGATAAGATAACAGGATTAAGTCCTGTGATATCTATCGAGCAGAAGACCACCAACAAGAATCCACGCTCTACAGTGGGCACAACCACAGAGATATACGATTATCTTCGTCTGCTGTTTGCCCGTGCCGGTGAGGCTTATTCCTACCTTTCCGGAGAGAAAATGGTGAAATACACCGAAGAACAGATACTCGACCTCATTTTGCAGGATTACTTAGGTAGGCGCATCTATATCCTAGCACCTTTGGTAAAGAGCCGTAAGGGTCATTATCGTGAATTGTTCGAGACCATCCGCAGGAAAGGTTTCATCAATGTGCGTGTGGATGGAGAGATCAAAGAAACCATACCAGGCATGAAGGTTGACCGCTACAAGAACCACGATATCGAGGTGGTGATTGATAAGTTGAAGGTGACCGATAAGGATGATGTAAGGTTAAAGAATAGCGTGAACAACGCTATGCAACATGGTAATGGTCTGATGCTTATATTAGATGCGGAAAACGGACAGATTAAACATTACAGCAAGCTGTTGATGGATCCCATCACAGGCTTGTCATACCCAGAACCAGCCCCACATAGTTTCTCTTTCAATTCCCCCCAAGGAGCCTGTCCTAAGTGCAAAGGATTGGGTGTGGTAAGTCAGATAGACATCGACAAGGTGATTCCTGATCGTCATCTTTCCGTTAGAGATGGAGGCATCGTGCCGTTGGGCAAGTTCAAGAACAGCATGGTGTTCTGGCAAGTAGAGGCCGTGTTGGAGAAATACGAGGCCACACTTGATACACCAATCAGTGAACTGACAGACGAAACCATCGATGAAATCCTTTACGGTACCTCAGAGCGCATAAAGATAAAGAGTTCGCTGATAGGCACTTCCTCCGATTATTTCATGAATTTCGAGGGGGTAGTGAAATATATCTCTATGTTGCAGGACAACGACGCTTCGGCCACCGAACAGAAGTGGGCAGAACAGTTTGCCAAAACAGCTGTATGTCCTGAATGTGGGGGAGCCAAACTGAACAAGATTGCTCTTTCATATCGCCTGCACGACAAGAATATCTACGAACTGTCCTGCATGGATATCAATGAGTTATATGATTGGATGCAGCAAGTCAATCCTTTCTTGTCGCATAAGCAGGGAATCATAGCCGCAGAGATACTGAAAGAAATCAGAACCCGACTGAAATTCCTGTTGGATGTAGGGTTGGAATATCTCTCGCTGGACCGTTCTTCTGCCAGTCTTTCAGGAGGAGAGAGTCAGCGCATTCGCTTAGCTACCCAGATAGGCTCACAGTTGGTGAATGTACTCTATATCCTTGACGAACCGAGCATTGGCTTGCACCAACGTGATAACCAGCGCCTTATCAAATCTTTGAAGGAACTGAGAGATTTAGGAAATACCGTGATTGTGGTGGAGCACGATAAGGATATGATGCTGGCCGCCGACTATGTGGTGGATTTAGGTCCCAAAGCGGGTAGGTTGGGTGGAAAGGTAGTCTTCCAGGGCACCCCACAAAAGATGATGCAAACCCACACGCTGACATCACAATATCTCAATGGGGAGAAGAGCATCGAGGTACCCCAGCAACGCCGACCAGGTAATGGTAAAAAGCTTATAATCAGGGGTGCATCGGGCAACAACCTGAAACATATTGATGTGGAGTTCCCATTAGGCAAACTAATCTGTGTAACAGGCGTTTCAGGTAGTGGTAAATCTACCTTGGTCAACGAGACCCTGCAACCCATATTATCGAAGAAGTTCTATCGTTCTTTGCAAGATCCCTTGCCTTACGACAGCATCGAGGGAGTTGAGTATATCGACAAGGTGGTGAATGTGGACCAATCGCCCATTGGCAGGACACCACGTTCCAATCCAGCCACTTATACTAACGTATTTACCGATATCCGCAACCTGTTTGTCGATTTGCCTGAGGCCAAAATCAGAGGCTATAAGCCTGGGCGTTTTTCATTCAATGTCAAGGGTGGCCGATGTGAAGCCTGTCAGGGCAACGGCTACAAAACTATCGAGATGAATTTCCTGCCTGATGTATATGTGCCTTGCGAGGTATGTCACGGCAAGCGTTACAACCACGAAACCTTGGAGGTGAGGTTTAAGGGCAAGAGCATAGCCGATATCCTCGATATGACTATCAACCAGGCAGTTGAGTTCTTTGAGAACGTACCTAATATCTTGAACAAGATAAAGGTCATTCAAGATGTGGGTTTGGGTTATATCAAACTCGGACAGTCGTCAACCACCTTGTCGGGTGGTGAGAGCCAGCGAGTTAAGTTGGCTACCGAACTCAGCAAACGAGGCACAGGCAAGACACTCTACATCCTTGATGAACCTACCACGGGTTTGCATTTCGAAGACATCAGGGTATTGATGGGTGTGTTGAACCGCTTGGTAGATCAAGGCAATACAGTGGTGGTGATTGAACACAATATGGATGTGATCAAGATGGCCGACTATATCATCGATATGGGACCAGAAGGCGGAAAAGGCGGTGGAACCATACTTTCCACAGGCACTCCAGAGGAGGTGGCGATGAGCGAAAAGGGCTATACTCCTCAATTTTTACGCGAAGAATTGAAAAATCATGCCTAATTATATCCATTATGTGACTCGAAAGTCTTATATTTGCAGGACAACCGAAAGACTAAAATAATAACTTAAATATTTAATACCATGTTTGAAGGACAACCCAAGGGCTTGTGGGCATTAGCCCTGGCCAACACAGGTGAGCGATTCGGCTACTACACGATGATAGCTGTATTCGCTTTATTCTTGAGAGCCAATTTCGGCTTGAGTGCCGGCGTGGCTGGAACTATTTATAGTTCATTCTTAATGTTCGTTTATTTCTTCCCATTGATAGGCGGTATGCTGGCTGATAAGTTCGGCTTTGGCAAGATGGTAACTACAGGTATCATCGTGATGTTCCTGGGCTACCTGTTGTTGTCCATTCCTCTGGGTGGTGTTGATCCTGCTACAGGAAAGACCGATATGGTGGCCATGGGGGCCATGATTGCTGCTTTGTTGGCTATCGGATTTGGTACCGGCTTATTCAAAGGTAACCTGCAAGTGATGGTAGGTAATCTCTATGATGACCCTGCATATTCCGCCAAACGCGACGATGGTTTCTCATTGTTTTATATGGCCATCAATATTGGTGCCTTGTTTGCACCCACGGCAGCTACCAAGATCAAGGATTGGGCAGAGAATTCGTTGGGTTTCAGCGGCAATGATGCTTACCACTTCTCATTTGCTGTAGCTTGCGTATCACTCATTGTTTCTATCCTTATTTATTATATCTTCCGCTTCACTTTCCGTCATGTGGAAGGTGGTAAGAGAGCCGCTACTGCTGCTCAGCAAAATGTGCCTGAACTTAGTCTCAAAGAGACAAAGGAGCGTATGATTGCCCTCGTTTTGGTTTATGCCGTAATTATTTTCTTCTGGATGGCGTTCCATCAGAACGGCCTTTCTCTGACTTATTTCGCCAATGAATTTACGGCTCAGAGTTCTTCTGGCTTGGAAAGCATGTGGTTTGATGTGTTCAACTTAGTGATGATAATCCTGATTATCTATGCAGGCTTCTCTTTGCGCGATGCTAAGACTGGCAAGGCTAAGGCCATCTGTTGGGGTATTATAGCGTTTGCGATTATCGTATTGGTTGGCAAGTATGTTTCACTTGAAGGAGAAATTGCAGTAAGTGCACCTATCTTCCAGCATTTCAATCCGTTCTACGTAGTTGCATTAACTCCGTTCAGTATGGCTTTGTTTGCATATTTGGGTCGTAAGGGTAAAGCACCGAGTGCTCCTCGTAAGATTGCTTGGGGTATGATTATTGCAGCATTTGCATTTTTAGTCTTGGCTGCATTCTCAGTAGGTTTACCTCAACCTCAGACAGAAATGGGTCCTGATGGTTATCAAGTAGCCAAGCATGTGGCTGACCAGACTCCTTATTTGTTGATTAGCACTTACCTTATTCTTACCTTTGCTGAGTTGCTGCTGAGTCCGATGGGTATCTCCTTTGTAACCAAGGTGGCTCCTCCAAAATATAAAGGTATGATGATGGGTGGCTGGTTTGTAGCTACAGCTATTGGTAACCAGCTGGTAATGGTAGGTGGCCTGTTGTGGGGTCCACTTCCATTGTGGGCTGTTTGGAGCGTATTCATCGTTCTTTGCCTCTTGGCAGCATTGTTTATGTTTGCTATAATGAAACGACTCGAGAAAGTCGCAAGATAAAATACTATGTTGCATATCCGAAAAGCAAATATTGACGACTGCCAGCTTATTCACGAGCTGGCAGTCCAAGTTTTCCCCGTCACATACAAGGACATCATTACTCCTGAACAATGTGATTTTATGATGGAGTGGATGTATAGCATCCCCAACCTGCAGAAACAGATGATGGAAGAGGGGCATGTCTATTTCCTGACAACTGACGACGAAGGCCATTATATTGGTTATGTCAGCATACAGCCTCAAGGCGAAGATCTGTTCCATTTGCAGAAAATCTATGTATTGCCTCAGTATCAGGGACTCAAGGCGGGTAAGTTCATGTTTGATCATGTCGTTAAATATATCAAGGAGATACATCCAACCCCTTGTGTGATGGAACTCAATGTCAATCGCGACAACAAAGCAGTGACTTTCTACGAGCACATGGGCATGCACAAGGACCGTCAGGGCGATTTCCCAATAGGTAACGGGTTTTTACATGAACGACTACATCATGGCCATGGACCTTTGATTGTTAAATAATAATGGTGTATGTTTGCGTAATAGCGAAGAAATCTATATCTTTGCACCCTCAAATCGAAAAACTAAATTAGAATATGGCAGTAGAATTAAAGAACCTCACCAAGCGAAGCGAAAACTATTCGCAGTGGTATAACGAACTGGTTGTGAAAGCCGATTTGGCTGAGCAGTCAGCAGTGCGTGGCTGTATGGTCATCAAGCCTTACGGCTATGCTATCTGGGAGAAGATGCAGCATGAACTCGATCGTATGTTCAAGGAAACTGGTCACCAGAATGCCTATTTCCCCTTGCTCATCCCCAAGTCATTCTTTGGCCGTGAGGCAGAGCATGTGAAAGGTTTCGCCAAGGAATGTGCCGTAGTTACCCACTATCGTTTGCGTGAAGCAGAAGGTGGCGGCATTGAGGTTGATCCTGAGGCAAAGTTAGAGGAAGAGCTCATCGTTCGTCCTACGTCAGAGACAATTATCTGGAACACCTATAAGAACTGGATCAAGAGCTATCGCGACCTGCCTATCCTGTGCAACCAGTGGGCCAATGTGATGCGTTGGGAGATGCGTACCCGCTTGTTCCTACGCACGGCCGAGTTCTTGTGGCAAGAAGGTCACACTGCTCATGCTACTGAGGCAGAGGCTGTGGCTGAAGCACAAAAGATGTTGGGCGTTTATGCCGACTTTGCCGAGAACTATATGGCAGTACCTGTGATCAAGGGCGCGAAGAGCGAGACAGAGCGTTTTGCTGGTGCTAAAGACACCTATACCATCGAGGCCATGATGCAGGACGGTAAGGCTTTGCAGAGCGGTACTTCCCACTTCCTGGGACAGAACTTCGCCAAGTCGTTCGATGTACAGTTCATCGACCAAAACAACCAGTTGCAGTATGTTTGGGCAACCTCTTGGGGCGTATCTACTCGTCTGATGGGTGCCTTGATTATGACACATAGTGACGACAATGGTTTGGTATTGCCTCCAAAACTGGCTCCTATACAGGTAGTTATCGTTCCTATCTATAAAGGTGATGACCAATTGAAGCAGATTGACGCCAAGGTGGAAGGTATCGTCAACAAACTGCGTGCTATGGGCATCAGCGTGAAGTACGACAATGCCGACAACAAACGTCCGGGCTTCAAGTTTGCCGACTACGAGGTGAAGGGTGTACCAGTACGCCTCGTGATGGGTGGCCGCGATCTGGAGAACAATACCATCGAGGTGATGCGTCGCGACACCTTGGAGAAGGAAACCCGTAGCTGCGATGGCATCGAGGAGTATGTTGTCAAGCTGCTCGATGAGATTCAGCAGAATGTCTATCAGAAAGCGTTGACTTATCGTAATGCACGCATTACCAGCGTTGATACCTACGACGAGTTCAAGCAGAAGATAGAAGAGGGCGGTTTCATCATGGCCCACTGGGATGGTACTCCTGAGACGGAGGCTAAGATCAAGGAAGAGACCAAGGCCACTATCCGTTGCGTGCCTTTCGACACGTATGTTGCTGGCGACAAAGAACCAGGTAAGTGCATGGTAACAGGCAAACCGTCAAAATGTCGCGTTCTCTTTGCAAGAGCATACTAATTATTGGTTGAATATCTTTGAAAGAAGCGTCTGTGGACTTAAAATCCTAGGCGCTTCTTTTTTTTTGCATGAGATTTATTTGGTGATTTAACTTAAAACCAGTAATTTTGCAACGAAAATATGAAAATAAAGGATATTGTGTGCGCCCTTGGACAATTCGCGCCTCTGCCTTTGCAAGAAAGCTACGACAATGCTGGCTTGCAAGTAGGACTGACAGAAGCGGAAGTTACAGGGGCTTTATTGTGCCTTGACGTCACAGAAGCTGTGGTCGATGAAGCCATAGCACTGGGCTATAACTTGATTATTTCGCACCATCCACTCATCTACCGTGGATTCAAGTCGCTGACAGGTGCGAATTACATCGAGCGGTGCATCGTGAAGGCTATCAAGCACGATATTGTGGTTTATTCCGCACACACCAACCTTGACAATGCGTTCAATGGTGTCAGCTTCAAGATGGCAGAGAAAATAGGTTTGCAAGACATCACCTTTTTGGAGCCGAAGACAGAAAGCGATGTGCCAGCAGGATCAGGGGTAGTGGGCTTGTTGCCAACACCAGTAAAAGACATCGACTTCCTGCAGCACATCAAACAGCTTTTCCAAGTGGGTTGTGTGAGGCATACCGCATTGAATGGCAGGATGATATGCAAGGTGGCGTTGTGTGGCGGTTCAGGATCATTCCTGATGGATGAAGCCATTCGTCAAGGTGCCGATATCTTCATCACGGGCGAGATCAAGTATCACGACTATTTCGGTCACGGTGAGGACATTATCTTGGCCGAGATAGGACATTACGAGAGCGAACAATATACAAAAGAAATATTTCAACAACTTATAAGGGAGCGGTTCCCTGAGGTGCCGGTAAGGTTGACCTCACTGAATACCAATCCTATTAATTACTTGTAAACCATTATGGCAAAAGAGACAAAGAAAGACCCACAGGAACTGACTGTGGAAGAGAAACTGAAGACATTGTATCAGTTGCAGACAACCCTGTCTAAGATTGATGAGATCAAGACACTGAGAGGTGAACTTCCTCTGGAAGTAGAGGACTTGGAAGACGAGATCGTTGGTTTGAACACCCGCATCGACAAGATCAAGACCGACATCCAGGATCTGCGTCGCGAACTGGTGGCTCGTAAGGGAGATATCGAGAAGGCAAACACTTCTATTGCTAAATACAAGGAACAGCTTGACAATGTGAGCAATAACCGTCAGTACGACTTGCTGAGCAAGGAGATTGAATACCAAACACTGGAGGTGGAGCTGGCTGAGAAGAAGACGCGTGAAGCCAACGAGGCATTAGAGGCAAGACAAGTTGACTTGGCTCAGGCCATCAAGGACCTGGACGAAAAGAACAACGACCTGATTGACAAGAGAGCTGAGCTGGAAGAGATTATTGCAGAGACCAAGCAGGAGGAAGAGCGCCTTCGTGAGAAATCTAAGGAATTGGAAACCAAGATTGAACCACGTTTGTTGCTGTCATTCAAGCGTATCCGTAAAAATTCCCGCAACGGTTTGGGTATCGTGTATGTACAGCGTGATGCTTGTGGTGGTTGCTTCAATCACATCCCTCCACAGCGCCAGCTCGACATCAAGTCCCACAAGAAAATCATCGTATGCGAGTATTGTGGTCGCATCATGATCGATCCTGAGTTGGCTGGTGTAACGCTTACTCCCAAGGAGGCTCCGAAAGAGCGGACAAGAAGTCGTCGCCGTGCAAAGGCTGAGGAAGAAGAAGCATAAATAAAGAAGCTGCTCAATTCGAGCAGCTTCTTTTATAGGTTACTATACGAAGGAATTTCTGAAAGAAACTCGTAGCTGTTGTTGGAATAATCAAGTTTGCAGCAATAATGCTCAAGGCCATTGCTAACAATAAGATACTGCACCCTCAGCACCATATTATACCGCATAATCTGGTTAAACACCTTCTGCGAGATATTCACATCAGCCGCCTTATACTCCACAATCATACGCGCCTGTAAGTCACGATCATAGAGCACAGTGTCACAACGTTTACTGGTGCCATTCAGCGACACCTCCACCTCGTTGGCCAGCAATTCTTGCGGATAACCCAACTGCTCGATGAGATAATGCACAAAGTGCTGCCGCACCCATTCTTCGGGTGTCAGCGCCACATATTTCCGACGAATCACATCGAAAATGAGTTTTTTTGCGCCCTCATCTTTCATTTTTACCTCAAAAGCAGGTAGGTTTAACGCTAACATTTGCTATCTTTGTGACATCATATAGTTTCTTGACAAAGATACGCTTTTTTTATGAAAACCAAAGAAGAAATTGTAGCTAACTGGCTTCCCAGATACACGAAGCGTCCGTTGGAAGAGTTCGAAAAGTATATTTTGCTCACCAACTTCAACAATTACGTCGAGATTTTCGCAGAAAAATTCAACGTACCCATTGTTGGCAAAGACGCCAATATGTGCTCGGCATCGGCTCATGGCATGACCATCATCAATTTCGGCATGGGCAGTCCTAATGCTGCCATCATCATGGATCTGCTCAGCGCCATACAGCCAAAGGCCTGTCTGTTCTTGGGGAAATGCGGCGGAATCGACAAGAAGAACCAGTTGGGCGACTATATCCTGCCCATAGCAGCCATCAGGGGCGAAGGTACCAGCAATGACTACTATCCGCCCGAAGTGCCTGCACTACCGGCGTTTATGCTACAGCGTGCCGTCTCGACCGCCATCCGAAACTTCGCACACGACTATTGGACGGGTACCATCTATACCACCAACCGTCGCATCTGGGAGCACGACGACAATTTCAAGGAGTATCTCAAGAAAACACGTGCGATGGCGGTAGATATGGAAACCGCTACGCTCTTCACCTGCGGCTTTGCCAATCATATACCTACCGGTGCCTTGTTGCTGGTATCCGATCAGCCCATGACGCCCGAAGGCATAAAGACCGAGCAGAGCGACAAGAAAGTCACCTCAAAGTTTGTGCACGAGCATGTGGAGATTGGCATCGAGGCACTGCGTATGATTATCGAGGAGAAGAAGACTGTCAAACACCTGAAATACGAATGGTAAGTTATGGCAAAACAAGAACTTACATTTGATGATATCATGTCCAGCCTCAGGGCTAAGCAATATGCGCCCATCTATCTGTTGATGGGTGATGAAGGCTATTACATCGATGAGATAGCCAACTATATCATCGATCATGTGCTAACCGATAGCGAGAAGGAGTTCAACCTTACCATTGCCTACGGCTCGGACGTGGATATAGCCGCTATCATCAATGCCGCCAAACGCTATCCCATGATGGCCGAATACCAGGTGGTGGTGGTGAAAGAGGCACAGAACGTCAAGAATATGGACGAACTGGCCTTTTACCTCCAAAAGCCGTTGAAATCTACTATTTTGGTCATCTGCCACAAGCATGGGAAAATTGACGGTCGTAAGAAATGGGTGAACGAAGCGGCTAAAATGGGCGTGGTGTTTGAGTCGAAGAAGCTGAAAGAACAGCAAATGCCTGCGTTCATCAATAGCTACATGCAGCAAAAAGGCTATGAGATGGATGCCAAAGCCACGCAGATGATGGCCGATTTCGTGGGAACCGACCTGGGGCGCATGACGGGCGAGCTGGACAAGCTGATCATCACGCAACCCAAAGGACAGAAACGGGTAACCCCTGAGCAGATTGAGCGAAATATCGGCATCAGCAAGGACTACAACGTCTTCGAGCTGCGCAACGCTATCATTGCAAAAGATGTGATGAAGGCCAACCGCATCATCAAATACTTCGCTGAAAACCCCAAGACCAACCCCATACAGATGACCTTAGCGCACTTATTCAGCCTCTTCTCCAATCTGTTCATGGCGTATTACGCCCCTGAGAAGAGTGATGCAGGGGTGGCCACCTTCCTAGGCTTGAAATCGCCCTGGGCGGCAAGGGATTATACAACGGCCATGCGCAACTATTCCGGCTTGAAGGTGATGCAGATTATTCATGAAATACGCATGACCGATGCCCGTTCTAAGGGAGTAGAGAATAATTCGGTGGAAGATGCCGATCTCCTGCGCGAACTGGTCTTCAAAATTCTACATTAATAGGATAGGGCACGAGAATCGCGTTTTTTCGATGAACTCGACCATTTGTACGAAAAATCGCAAGGATTTTCATTTTCGCTTCTAAAAAATTTTTAGCCATTTCATCGGTAAACGCAAGTTGACCAAAAGGGGAGACTTCTATCTTTATAAATGTACACTTTCGGCAAACTTCCAACACCCATTTTGAGGCAAAGTTTTCCCATTAACTTCCGTTTACATTTACATTTATACAAATTATTTCTGTAATTTTATTATAATAATACAAAGATACACGTCTATTTACGTTTTTACAACCATCAATTCTACTGTAGTATTGTAAACAAATAGCCCTGTTTCTTACAATGATAGTTGTTTTAAAAAAGCATTTTCAGTACTATATACGCTTATTTCCCAATATTTTATCATTAATTATTAAACTAAACAATCGTACAAAGGTGCAGTACGAGGGTATTACCAACCTAAAAGGTCTATTATTGTACAATATTACATTAAAAACGTCTAAATACCAATTAATTACGCAATTTTGCTAAACTAAATTACGAAACGGAAACGCCCTATTTTCGTGTCAGGTATGTTGATAGCTCTTATTTTTATATCGATTTCATCGTACAATTATACAAGTTACTTTTGTATGAAAATATTTGCATTTGTAAACAAAAGTTTCTATTTTTGTAGCAGCATTAAAAACGTTTACAATTGTAGTTTTCCAAAATGATGACCATTATCGACCGCCTGAAGCTGATTTTAGAGCGTGTAAACCTCACGCCAGGCAACTTTGCTGACAAAATTGGAGTAGCGCCTGCTACCATCTCCCACATCCTTAGCGGCAGGAACAAATATCCCAGTGCTGAGGTCATGTTACGTCTGCATGAGACCTACCCTGACATAGATCTCAACTGGTTACTCACCGGCGAGGGCACTTTGGTCAAGGATAATCCTGATTCCATGTTTACAGGTTCTTTGTTTGGCGACAATGCGATAAATCCCGCCCAACGTACGACTGAAAGCGAAAATCGCAAGGAAAATGCGTTGGAATCGGCAAAAAATGACGATAATGTAGTTGTAAAACAGGAGATTATCTATAAAGAAAAGCCTGCAAGAAACATTGCTGAAATAAGAATTTTCTACGACGACGGCACTTACGAGACGTTTACGCCCAACAAATAGTTGGTTGGTTGAATTTATTTTCTTACCTTTGACTTCGTAATATCATCTTATTATGAAGAAATACCTTTTAGATCTCAAGGTGGTGGCAAACGAGCGACTGGCTTCCAACTTCGTGTTGTTGAAGCTGCAAGGCGACCAACCGTTGCCTGACATGTTGCCAGGACAGTTTGCCGAACTCCGTGTGGACGATGCTCCCCATACTTTCCTGCGTCGTCCTATATCCATCAATTTCGTTGACAGACAGCAGAATAGCGTATGGTTTCTCATACAGCTCGTAGGCGAAGGCACCAAGCGATTGGCCACCCTCGAACTGGGTAGTGTGGTGAATGTGCTGCTGCCTTTGGGCAATGGTTTCGCTATGCCCCAGCGTGCTGACGAGCAACTGTTGCTGGTGGGAGGAGGTGCCGGCACAGCCCCCATGCTCTATTTTGGCGAGCAACTTCAGCAGCAAGGCATCCGTCCGTCATTCCTCCTGGGCGCCCGCACCGCATCCATGTTGCTGCAGCTCGATGAATTCAATAAATATGGTGATGTATATACCACCACAGAAGACGGCAGTCACGGCGAGAAAGGCTTTGTCACCCAACATTCCATCCTGAGCGACAAGCACTTCGACCGCATCTGCTGCTGTGGCCCCAAGCCCATGATGCTGTCGGTTGCCCGCTACGCCAAGGCCAAAGGCATCACCTGCGAAGTCTCTTTGGAAAACAAAATGGCCTGTGGCTTAGGCGCTTGCCTCTGTTGTGTGGAAAACTCCACCGCAGGTCATGTATGTGTGTGTACAGAAGGTCCCGTGTTTAATATCAACGACTTGTTATGGCAGATTTAAGAGTAAATATAGGCGCGTTGGCGTTGAAGAACCCCGTGCTCACCGCCTCCGGCACATTTGGTTATGGTGAGGAGTTCGCTGATTTTATCGACCTCACCCGTTTGGGAGGTTTCATCGTAAAGGGCACCACCTTGCATCCCCGTGAGGGCAACCCATATCCCCGTATGGCAGAAACCCCTATGGGCATGCTTAATGCGGTAGGCCTTCAGAACAAGGGCGTGCATTATTTCGTTGAGCATATCTACCCCCGTCTCAAGGACATAAACACCCATGTTATTGTCAATGTATCAGGCTCATCGATAGAAGATTATAGCGAAACGGCCGCCATTGTCAACGACCTTGACAACATCCCCGCCATTGAGCTGAACATCTCCTGTCCGAATGTCAAGAAGGGAGGCATGACCTTTGGTGTGCAACCCAACGCTGCAGCCGAGGTGGTGAGTGCTGTGCGCAAGGCCTATCATAAAACACTCATTGTCAAGCTCACGCCCAATGTGACCGACATCACCGAGATTGCCAAAGCCGTTGAGGGAGCCGGTGCCGACAGTGTTTCCCTTATCAACACCATGCTGGGTATGGCCATCGATGCCGAGCGCCGCAAGCCCTTGCTCTCTACCGTAACAGGCGGTTTGTCAGGACCTTGCGTCAAGCCAGTAGCCCTGCGTATGGTGTGGCAGGTGGCCAAGGCCGTGAAAGTGCCGGTAGTAGGGTTGGGAGGTATCATGAATGCCACCGATGCCATCGAGTTCATGTTGGCAGGTGCCACAGCCGTTGAGATTGGCACAGCCAACTTCATCGACCCATCCATCACCGTCAAGGTGGTTGATGGCATCAACGACTACCTCGATCGCCACGGCTTCAAGTCTGTCCGCGACATTATCGGTGCCTTGGAAGTATAACGTGAGTTAAAACTTACTAAAAGTTTGCTTTTTAGCTGAAAAATCTTTTACTTTACAACAATTATACACCAGAAACCTTTATTCCATGGAAGATAATAAAGAAAAACGCGTTAAACTTTAAAACAATATTATGGAAGAGCAGAAAAACAACAAGCAAAAGTTGAGCGAAGAGCTCGACAACGAAGAGAAGAAAGTAATGAAGCAGGAAATCAACGAAGATGACCTTGAAGTATCAGCAGGAGTAAAAAAAGATTTTTGTAAAGGTCATTGTGTAGTTGTAAGGCATAAAGGTACATTTTCCTGTGATTCATTTAGCTTACATTAAGTTATTAATCCCTCGCATTTTGCGAGGGATTTAACTTTTGAAGTAACAGCAAGAATACTATAAGATTATGGAAGAGCAGAAAGAAAAGCGCGTGCTGAACATAGAGCTCGACAACGACGTGAAGAAGGTATCTATCACTGGCACGAACGGTGATGAGAAGGTAGTGATGCACCAAGAGCTGAACGAGAATGACCTGGAGCAGGCAACAGGCGGGGATGCTGCTTCTAATAAAATCCCAGAAATTTTAAAAAAGGAAAAAGGAGAATATCTTAGTCAACATCCAGAGCTGCAGATCTTTTTATAAAGCTTTTGAACTATAATTCTAAAATGATTCAATATGGAAGAGCAGAACAACAACAAGCGTGTGTTGAGCATAGAGCTCGACAACGAGGTAAAGAAAGTATCCATCACTGGAAAGAATAGTGATGAGAAGGTAGTAATGCGCCAGGAACTCAGCGAGGACGAACTGGATCTGGCTGCAGGAGGTACAGGCATTGGGCATAGAGTTTGTGTTAAAGTTAATGATAATGGTCAATGCAAGCAAGTCATTAACGTGCCCAGAGGCGGCAGCTCAAGGCCTTAACAGCAAATAGCATTATGGAAGAAAACAAAGACAAGCGTGTGTTGAGCATAGAGCTCGACAACGACGTGAAGAAGGTCTCTATCACTGGAAAGAATAGTGATGAGAAAGTAGTGATGCGTCAGGAGCTGGATGAGGATGACTTAGATGTGGTGACGGGAGGAAGCAAATCGTTGAAAGATCTTCACTTCCACATGGAAATTAATGAAAATCAGATTAATGAGGGAGTAATACGCCATGTTAATATTGATGGCGGATGCCATCCCATAATGCCATGATAATGGTTCCAACTGAAAACATAAAGAATTGTAAAACCAAGCAATATGGATGAGCAGAAAGACAAAAGAGTGCTGAACATTGAGCTAAGCAACGACGTGAAGAAAGTCTCTATCACTGGAAAGGACGGTGATGAGAAGGTAGTGATGCGCCAGGAACTGAGTGAAAATGACCTCAATCAGGCAACGGGAGGGTTACTAGATCGAACCTGGTATTGCCCCAATGTAGGCTGTGTCGGTAAAAGCTGATGAAATAAAAACGAGCCAAGCAATATGGAAGAGCAGAAAGACAAGCGGGTGCTGAGAATTGCACTCAACAACGACGTGAAGAAAGTCTCTATCACTGGAAAGGACGGTGATGAAAAGGTCGTGATGCGTCAGGAACTGAGCGAGGACGACCTGGAGCAGGCCACGGGCGGGTATCCAGGAAACGTAATAGACAATATGTTTGATTGTATAAGTGATTCTAGTGATTTACCCGACCTATTATGTTCATGGAAACAAAAATAGTTATGGAAGAGAAAAAAGAAAAACGAGTGTTACGAGTAGAGCTCGACAACGACGTGAAGAAAGTTTCCATCACTGGAAAGAATAGTGATGAGAAAGTCGTGATGCGCCAGGAGCTCTCTGAAGACGACCTTGATCAAGCAACGGGAGGAGGAAGAAGGTGTATATTCTTATGTAACCCTGATTGTGAAGGGGTAAAAAAATGAATAAGTGCACCACTAGCATAAAGAAATATCCCCCGCAAAAATGCGAGGAAATTTTCCTTTATATGCCCAGGGGGCTAAAATCTTAATATTTTAAGTCCTTTGGTATTTGGTGAAGGGGCTTTCTACCTGTTAGAAACATCCGCGCAAGTTCCTCTTTGTCTATACCGCCAGCAGCCTGTTCGAGATCTTTCTCCTCCAGCTTCTGATTCTCATTTTTCTTTTTGTCTTTCTCTTCCATAATGCTATATTTATTAAAATACTTTGCTATTGTTTGTCTCAACTGTTTGTCTGACATATTTTTTACCTTAGCAAAGGTACAATTATTATTTCCTTCACCGATTAAATTAGGTCAAAACAGACCGAAACAAACCTTAAATCAAATCGCGTAAAACACTGTCTTACAATTAACTCCGCTTAACAGACCTTATTCTTTGCCTATTGCGCGTTTGCCCCGATTAGAGTAATTTTGTACCGCCATTGTACCTCGGGTGGATGAGCAGAGGGTTCGTAGGGTGTTCCCTTAAATCACCTTATTTCCCCTTAAATCCGCTTAATTGGTTTCCGTCAAGGACCATCCCCCGAATTTGGGCAAAATTTGATAAAATTACTCGATATGAGCAAGAAACAAACTTCACAAATTCCTAACATCCTTCTGTCCGTGAAGGATGCCTCCGTTGCCATCAGTGTCAGCACTAAGATGGTGCGATTGCTTATTGCCTCAGGCAGACTGAAAGCCGTCAACCTCGGCAAGCGGATGACACGCATCAGCCTACAGGAACTTACAGACTTTGCCCAAGGGCAAGGTTGTAATGTCGTGCTACCTTCTTCTTCCCTTCCTTTTAATAATAACAAAAGGGAAAAGAAGAGTATAACTACTGCCAGGCCAGAAACGGGCAGCATAAATAAGACTGCCAAGTGCCGCATGACACCAGCCAGTGAGAAAGCCCCTGAAGGTGTTACTCACAAAACCCATTATACGATGGCAGAGGTGATGAGCAAGTTCAACATCAAGTACGGTCGCCTGTATGAGATACGCAACCGCTATCAGTTGGCATCCATCCATGCCTGGGGTACGACTGCCTTCAGGAAAAAGGATGTCGAGAAGGCTATTGCCAAGTACGATGAGGAACAAGGCAAGGCACAGCAGGAGGCATACTATACCTGTTTCGACATCATGCAGAAGTACGGTCTGGGTAAGACGCAAGTACGCCGTTTTGCTGAGACGCACGGTGTCCGCATCAAGAAAGCCAAGGGCGGCAGGGCTAACCTCTACCTTAAGGCAGACTGGGAAGCAGCCCGAAAGAAAGCTGAGAAGACAAGTACCAGTACCAAGGCGAAACGGACATGAAGTTAGATGTGAGAACACAAATGTTGGTACTACTTGCAGCGATGATTAGAACCAATCCCGCAATCTAAGACTCAAAACGACTGGTTTCAGGCCGTAGTACCCCGATTGTAGCTTTGCAGTCTGTAACTTTGCAGTGCCATCTGAAAAAGATGTACCCCGACATTAGCAATCCTTTTGGAATCAAGGAATACAATGAATGCAAATGAATCATTAACCTGTTTCCGAGTATGGTTTTTGCCGAAATATCATACTCAAACGCTAACTCAGGTTAAATCTGATGCATTGAGGGTCAACATTTTAGGCGCAACCTAAACAAAGGACGTACCTTTGCAATCGTTTGAAGTCCAGACCGCCCATGTAGGGCAGTGCAGGACAACCGAATATATACAAATGTAATAACAATATAAAATAGCAGACATGACGAACTTATGTACCAAGGTCACAGTGCGGAAGCGACCCATCAAGAACGGGCAGACATCGCTCTATCTCGATTTCTACCCACCTATCCGCAACCCGAAGACTGGCCGTCTGTCAAGACGCGAGTATTTGGGCTTATACATTTACTCCAACCCTACTGAGAAGTTTCAGCAGGAGTACAACCGCAGCATCATGCAGAAGGCAGAGCTTATCAAGTGCCGCCGCACGGAGTCCATCATCAACGAGGAGTTCGGCTTCCTCGACCGCTCCAAAGGCCAGGAGAGTTTTCTTGACTACTTCAAGCAGTGTATGAACAAGACAACCAACAAGGCAAACTGGGAGGCAGCCTACAAGCACTTCGTCAAATATTCGGGTGGCGAGTGCCGCTTCTGCGACCTTGATGCTGCGTATTGCCAGAAGTTTGTTGATTATCTTTTGTCGGCAGAGTGCTATCATAACGGCAAGCCGATGATGCCCACCACCGCCAACAACCACCTCGTAAAGCTGAAAGCCGCCCTTCGCATGGCATACGATGACGGACATATCAAGGAGAACATAGCCAAGAAACTCGTCAAAGCTAAGGGACACGGCAACAAGCGGCAGTACCTGACCAAGGAGGAACTTGTTGCACTGTCAAAGGCAGAGTGCAAGAGTGACGTACTACGCCGTGCCGGCCTGTTCTCATGTCTTACGGGTCTTCGCCTGTCCGACTGCATCCTGCTCCAGTGGGAGAATATCAAGAAGTCGGGCGATGGCGGATGGGTGCTCGACATCACCACCAAGAAGACAAAGACCGATGCCATCCTGCCCATCAGCGAAGAAGCACTTGCCCTGTGCGGTGAGCGTGGAGAGGGTCAGGTATTCAAGAAACTGACACCGAACCTGGTTGCCGCTCACCTCAAAGACTGGATAAAGGCAGCTGGCATCACCAAGCACATCACTTTTCACTGCTTTCGTCATACCTTCGCCACCTTACAACTGGCAGGAGGCACGGACATCTACACCGTGAGCAAGCTGCTTACCCACAGCAACCTTGCCACAACTCAGGTGTATGCAGAAGTGGTCAGCGAACTGAAGCGTGACGCATCCGAGCGCATTTCATTGAAGGACGATGCCAAAGGAGCTGCCATTTCTGGAGAAGTACTGAACAAAGAAACACTTGCTCATTGATATTCTTGACGTTTAAACAAAAATTTAAAAACTCACATGGAACAAAATGAAAGTAATCTCTCCTTCGACCAGCTGCCCAAGGCAGTCGGAGAACTCCTGACCAAGGTGGACTATGTGATTAGCCGCCTTGACGAGAAGAAGGATGCCGACGGCGCATCCACAGCCCAGGATGATGACCAGATGATGACGATGGACGAAGCCTGTCAGTTCATTGGCAAGAAACGCTCCACGATGTATTCCCTCACCTCTGAGCGACGCATCCCATACCGCAAGCGTGGCAACAAGCTCTACTTCTTCAAGAAGGAACTTGTGGAATGGATTCAGAGCGGAGGCGCATACGACAAGCCTTATACACTCTCCGAGCAGGAACAGGCTGAATTCGATGCCCATCTGGAAGAACTGCGTGAGAAGAAACGGCACAAGCCGGCTGCCGTCCAGCAACAATGATTCTTACTTTCGGAGGTGGGACATGACAGTCCCACTTCCTCATTAAAACCACTTGTCATTATGCGATACACCAATATCAGATACAGCACGCTTCTGAATGAAGCACAGTATGATTACCTGTCGGATGAATGCCAGGACATCAGCCGCATGAAGTGTTTCAAGAACTACTTCCGCCTAACCCTCATGGAACAGACAACAGTGACCAAGACCCATTTCTCGGCAGTCCTACAGCCAGGACAGTTCATGGCCTCCAAGGTCGAGCTTTCACTGATGTGGGGTTGCAACCGAAAGACCGCCACCCGAATCATCAGGGAGTTTAATCAGATGGGCATTCTCCGTTCTGAACCGTCAAACCGCACGACCATCCACACGTTGTTGTGTCTGTCCGTCTGGTTCACGGATCAGCGGACAATCAAGAATCCTTACTTTGTCAGCAACCCTATGGTCAAGCCCATAGAGAAGCCAACAAGACCGACTAACCATGTCCCACCTAAAAGCGGTGCTGAAACAGTTGAAGTCTGTAAGCCGACACCAACAGATTCAGGTGGAACATCTTCTGCCGATACAGGCAACGTGACTAAGGTCATGTCGTCCGAATCTCTGGCAGAAGTCAAGAAGGAGCATTGCCTTACTCCTTCTCTTTCCCTACCATCTAATGATAATACACGCAAGCGCGTGAGTCCTGTCTGTCAGTCATCAAGCGAAAGTGTTGCTGACAAGCGCCATTATCCAACAAGCAGCAATCTCCAGTCTGATAATATGCGTGAAGAGGACAAACAACCTACAGCCGACAGTGTACCCCAGCAACCTTTTCGCCATCAAGATGAGAGCTTGCTCCCAGAGGTATCGACAGAAGGGAAAGGAATAGAGACATGAGCACAGCGTGGCAGTTCGGAACGTTGCGCGGGGAGAAAAAGGCTTGCCTTGTTATAGCCCACTATAACTACACGCTACGCTTTCGTAGTTGTGGGCTCTTCCGAGGGACTCATGGCTTTGCCCTGAGAACCCACAAGGCGCTGCCCTTGACCCGTTCAGGACGCTGCCCCGAAACCTCGCTCATGAGTTTCACCCCTGAGAACCCGGAGCAAAGAGTGTCCCTCTCTTTGCAAACTCCGCTCAGTGGCATCTGCCCCCAAGACCCCTGAGCAGGAAGTGACTCTCTCCCTGCACCCTCCAATCAAGGCTCCGCCCCGATACCCTGATAACCAATTATACAGAAAACCGCTGAAGCAGAATTATGGCAACAACAGCAAAAGCATCCGAGCACATCAAGCCCTGCAACATCGCCCAGAGTGAGCGGCACAACAGGAGGGACGCAGACTACATCGCATCCCTCAATCCTGCCATGCTTTACATCCGCAAAGACCTGGCTCATCAGAATGAAGTGTATGTCGCACCTGACATGGTGGGTGTCAGTCTTCAGCAGCACTATGAAGACATCCGTGTCATGGTGAAGCAGAAGACTGGCAGGGCGATGCAGGAGAAGGACGTGAAGTTTACGGACAAGAAAGGCAAGCAGCGTGTCCGTCAGGGGTGTAGCCCTATCCGTGAAGGTGTGGTGAACATCAAGCCCGACACGACGATGGAAGACCTTTTGCGCTATGTCGAAAGAGTGCATGAGAGGTGGGGCATCAGAGCCTTACAGATACACATCCATAAGGACGAAGGGCATTATGAGGACACTAACGACCCTGCATCATGGGAGCCGAACTACCATGCTCATATCATCTGGGACTGGATGGACCACGACACGGGCAAGTCCTTCAAGCTGAATGCCGAGGACATGTCTGCCATCCAAGATTTGGTAGCTGAGACATTGGACATGCAGCGAGGGCAGAAGAAGTCTGAGACAGGAATTGACCATCTGGAACGGAACGACTTCATCATCCAGAAGCAGGAAAGCAAGAAGAAACAGCTACAGGAAGAGGCGAAGAAAGCCATTGCAGAGAAGGAGGAAGCGGAAGCAGAGGTCGAGGCAGCAAAAACAGAAGTGGCAGATTTGTGGAAGGAACACGACTATCTGACAAGTGCCAACCGCACGAAGGTTGAGCGCAGCAATCGCCTCGACCTTGACATCAGGAACAAGACAAACTGCTCCCAGGCACTTGATGATGCCATTGATGCCAAGAAACAGGAAGTTGCGGGACTGTCAGCGAAAGCCGACGAGAAGCTGCGGGACTTCTACACTATCAAGGAGCGTGGCAACTGGCAAGACCCGATGTTCTTTGCCATGTCTGCCTATATCTACCGCATTGACGAGGGCTTGCAGTTTTGCATCAAAGCCATTCAGGACTACGCCTATTCTGGTTTCGGAGGTCGTGGCGGCAAACACGGCGATATTTTCTGGGACAACGAGTCATACGCCATCAAGCAATACCTGAAGATGTTTTCCGACCTTGCCAGTGCCACCTTGAAGCAGGTGGCGGACTGGTTTGTATGGCTGGCAGGCACTTTGGGCAGGTTCAATGCCAATGAACTCAGACGTGCCGACCATGAAGTCCACGACATTGCTGATGGCAGATACGATGGGCGAATACAGAAGTTCCAGCAAGGGATATCGAGATAGGCCGCTGCTATATGATATAGCAGTCCGATAAATTGGAATTCACAATTCTGATATACTTCAGATGTAGGTTGCCGTTTCTAAAGCAATATAAAGTTTGTTTAAACTATGGTTGGCATTGTTCAAGCCTTTGGCTTCATATCCATTTGTATCCAAAATGTCACCTGCTTCAAAAAAAGCATACAACTTCAAATTGTAGAAGTCGCACACAGATT
>Ga0208297_1000532_pt1 | contig 70903 bp, 50 predicted proteins | sample LMS_cellobiose_e_FD_187367 | JGI IMG/M metagenome (GOLD analysis project Ga0208297, IMG submission 187367) | Rumen-fistulated moose microbial communities from Alaska, USA - LMS_cellobiose_enrichment (SPAdes) (version 2) | ecosystem: Host-associated > Mammals > Digestive system > Stomach > Rumen...
CTTCAAACTACTCCTACTTGGACTACACGACACAACTGTCAAGGAGTTGGCTAAGAATGACTAAAGACTACCCGACCAACTCAAAAAGCGGAAGAACCATAAAGAATGGGTTCAAACTTGCTGGAGGCTCTGAAGCGTCCGTTCCACAACTTTACGGATGAGGATGCGGTCGCTTTCGCTGAGGTTCAAGAACCTAATGGTTTAAAAGGTTCAAAAATTTCAAGCTGTTCAAGAATTAAGGTTCAAGGTGAGAAGAAGGTGTATATCATGCGGCCGTGTATGATTCACGGTCCTGGCAACAAGGGTAATCTGAACTTGCTGTATGGTGTGGTGAGCAAGGGAATTCCCTGGCCACTGGGTGCCTTTGAGAACAGGCGTTCGTTCACGAGCATCGGAAACCTGCAGGGGGTGATCAAGGGCCTCCTGACCAAGGATGCCTCCAGCGGCATCTATCACATGGGTGATGATGAAGCGCTATCCACCAACGAACTGATAGAGGTGATATGCAGTGCCCTGGGCAAGAAGGCGCATATCTGGAACATTCCCCTCAGCCTGATGAACGGCTTTGCAAAGATTGGTGACGTGCTCCACCTTCCCCTGAACTCTCAGCGTATTCAGAAACTCACCGAGAGCTATGTGGTGTCCAACGCCAAGATCAAGGCTGCCCTGGGTATGAAAGAAATGCCGGTGAGGGCGAAGGATGGGCTGAGGGAGACTATTAAGAGTTTTGCTGGTAAATAGTTTACTGCTTACGGGTTACTGCTTACGGTTTGGGGTTATGACGGATTCAATGTTGAAAGAAAGACTGCAATCGTTTATTGAGTGTTAAGGAAAGTCATGCTCCTTCGATCCGGAATTGATAACACCAGAGTATGTGTATAGGATGTGGGGAGGGGGCGTTGCTATAGATGAGATAGCAACGGGACTCACGGAACTAGAGAGAGTAATATGCAAAGAGTGCGGCAATCCTAATTTTCGGAATCGTTAAAATGTTATAATTGAAATAAGCTAGAGAAGGTTAATATGGCATTATCATTAAGAGCAGAGCAAAAGAGTATCAACTCCATCTATGCTGGAGGAGATGAAGTGTATGTGATACCAAACTATCAGCGCCCCTATTCTTGGGGGAAGGATGTTTGTTATCAACTATATAGTGATATCACGGATGCTTTCCTAAGTAAAGACGACTATTTCATTGGGAATATAGTCATGGCTAAAGGAATGGATGATAAGAAGCGACCTAATGTGGTGGACGGTCAGCAACGGCTCATTACGCTCTGGCTGTTCTTAAAAGTGCTTACCCTGCTTCATCCCGAAAAAAACAGACTGAAAAGAACCCTGGTGGTTGAGTCATTGTTGAGCGATGAAGATGAGCCTCGAATCTTCTCTAAAGTGTATGAGCACAAAGATCAAGACAATATTGCGACAGTTTTAGGTTATACTCTAGGTGATTTCAAGAAGCGGTATGAAGAATATGCAGACAGCAAGGGTAACATACATGTTGGAGAATGTAGTAGAATAGAAGCAAATGCGTTGTATATATATAAATGGTTGAGTGAGTTCTATGTACGTCTTAATGATAGTGCCAAGAATGAGGAATTCCTGATGTTCTTTCTTGAGCATGTGTATTTGCTTCCTATTGAATTAGAAGGTCAAACACTTGAAGATGCGGCATCGAAAGCCTTAACCATCTTTGAAACAATTAATAACCGCGGTCAGTCGTTGGAAGACTCAGATATTTTTAAAGCAAGACTATATGAACAAGCGCAGAAAGCACATAAAGAAAATGACTTCATAGCGCAATGGCTTGAGTTTACTAATGCTTGTCAGGATATGAATATGACAGTAGATGATTTATTCCGCTATTATTATCATATATTGAGAGGAAAAGATGGACAGACCAATAATGAGTCTGGACTTCGTGAATATTTTACCGGAACGGGCAATTCTGCGCTTAGTATTAGGACTTATGATGAGATTATAGAAGACCTGAATTATATCATCTACTTTATTTCGTGGATGCAGTCGCAAAAAAATGTCCAATCACCATACGGACGCTGGTTGCAGGTGCTAGATTTATATACCAACCAATATCCCAAATATGCACTTGTTAACTATCTGTACTATTATGGCGTTGAGGATTCGGAATATCTACTGTCGTTTATTCAAATGCTTGTTAGGTACTACTATTATCGTGGTGCAACGTTGCAGGTGAAATATGAAACCTACCGATTGAACAAGATGATAGCCATAGACGAAAAAGTTCCTCAATATGACTGTAGTGATTTTGATCCAACATCATTGGAGCGGATAGGGCTGTTGAGAAACGGGTTTGCATTATTGGCACATTATCTACAGAATCCGGATTCTTACATTGAAAATGTGTTTTTCGATAGGGCTGTATATGAGCGTGAGTTCATTATGTTGCCAGCAGATTGGCAGAACGTGGACTATGAGAATGTGAGGAATAATATCGCAAATATTATAGCATTGGATTTGCCAAAGCGCAATTTCCGTACACTACAACAAAAAGGCTTATACTATTCAACCTCCAAGATCAGGGAGGTGCGTCGTTTCTTTGATTCAACTGGGACAGTACATCTAGATTCATTCAAAAAGCGAGAGACAGACCTGAAGAATACACTGCTTTCGTTTTTTCAGCAGAAATAGGGATGCATAACATTTCAGTAGAGAACTTTAAGGCTTTTCACAGACGATTGGGGCTTGACAGTCCCAATGATGAGAATGTGTTGATATACGGCGAGAACGGGTCTGGGAAAACATCCTTGTTTGAAGCCTTTCATCTCTACTATTTTAGGGATAAGATCTTTAACGAACGCATTCCTGCCAATGTGGTGGTGGGTAGAGCGGATGAGGAGGATGCTGTCATCAAGTCATTCTGTTATGATCGGACAAATGAACCAATGATGCTCAGTGTAGACAACGTCGCATATTCTGGATACTTGCCTGCAGCAGACGAGCAGATATTCTTGTTGTCATACCTGGATATACATCCACAAGGCGACCTGGAAGACCATATATGCATCCGCGAAATTCTGGATAAAGCCTGTTTTAAATATGATACTAACCTCGCGAACTGGTTTGATGATTCAGCAGAGCGTGAAATAGTCAGTAATACGAACAAGATACTGGAAGATGTTTTTTACATCAAGGGGTTGAAGTTGAAGGTCAGTCAAACGGGTGATGGCATTTGCACACTGGAAAAAGAACATAAGATTGATAACAAGAAAGAGCACCTTTCACGCTATTTCAATGAGGCTGTTTTACATTTGGTGCGCTTTGTGATTCTAATAGAGATTATATCAACGGTTCGAAACAAACAGAAACCTTCCCTTCTAGTCCTGGACGACTGCTTTAACAGTCTGGATGCTGCGAATCGAACATTTCTGATGCGCTATCTTCTACAGGAAACGAAAGGGATGCAGAAGATTGTTTTAACTCATAACCTGAGCTACTATAATCTGATGAGCCATATCCTAACGACTGAGCATGTGGGCGAGGCCTGGTTGAAGTATCTGCTCTGTCAGATTGATGGTGACTATGAATTAAAGCCGGAAGATGTATCAGGAGGTGTCGAAGACATCATCACCAAGAGAAAGGAAGGGTATTATGCTAATTCTACACAACTTGGTAATGCTATCCGGCAGGAATTTGAGGTGTTGATATACAGATTGTCAATGCTTTGTAATATTGGTGCAATGCCGGAAAGCAGCCGTTTATTGGATCTGATGTGTAGTCCAAATAGTTCCATATATTTTTCTGTAGATGCTAATTTGAATGGAAAGACTGCAGATATGCTTGTGGATGAGATATATAGTAATGTAACCAATGGTAACTACTATCATCTTCAAGAGCGTTTGAAGGCTAAGATTGAGGATTTTAGAGCCAATGATATTTTGTCACCGCTGGTTCCTGTATTGGTGGAATTGAGATTACTACAGAAGGTGGCACTCCATCAGGCATCCCATGGTCATGCAGGGCTTCCGCCAGTTCAAGATAAAGAATTTGATGTAAGCCTTGCCTTGCTTAAGAAAATAGAGGATGCGATATGTTCGATTAAGAGAGTGGATTTGAGTACAATTTAGCTTTAGTGATATGAGGGTAATCGCATTATTTGGAAGAGGAAATATAGGGAAGACCTGGTGCTTAGGACATCTGATCAACCTGATACATAGTGAAGAGAAGGGATGTAATTATCTCTTTGAAGGACTGGATGCGCGAGTTACTCTCAACTATCATGCTCAACGCATCACCATCTGCACGTGGGGTGACAATGAATATGAAGAGGGGCTAAACATCGCAAAGATACGGCAAGATAACCCAGACATCGCTATTGTAGCTACCCGTACAAAAGGGGAAACTGTGAAGATGGTGGAAAGGTTTTGTGCTGAAACGGACAGTCCACTAAAATGGGTGGAGAAATATGTGGCAAACTTTGATGGCCTTTCGGGACAGGAAAAACTGAACAACCAACAGGCAGAGGAAATGCTGGACTATATCAAAGGGCTTATAGACGGGCAACTGTATTATGTGGATAGCATAACGTCAATTGATACTGAAGGAGAAAATGGACGCTATCATGTTTCGCTACTTGGAGCGGATATGCCAGAGGAGGGATTCCCTAGAACGCTTTCTTTAGAACTTAATGGGAATGAGTTGTATTTCCAGGAGTCAGGCGGGCGAGTACAGGAAGATGACTTTGTGCTGTTTCGCCCGGATTCGGAACTGCGGTTTTTCAATGGAAATGAAACGCAATTGGCAACAGTCCTTCGAAATGAAAGTCGTGATATGCGACTGGAACTCTTGACCAGACAGATAGCAGGTGAAGGAGTTTATGCCATAAGGCAGAAGAAGCCTAACCTTGTCAAGTCTTATCATGTGAATGTGGGCCATGGTAATTGCTCCATGATTCTATCTGTATATGGGACAGAGTATGACCTTTGGATGGTGGACTGTTCGTCATATGACTACTTGAAAAGACGAGACTATAGTCAGAACCTGTATCACTGTTTGGCAGATATTGCAAGCTTATTGAATGTTGACCTGAGTAGTCTGCGAATATCGAGATATATGCTGACACACACTCATTTTGACCATTATAACGGTTTGCAGTACTTGGTGAAACATGGGCTCGTAGATGATAAGACGTTGGTGTATGCTAATTTGTACTATGATTGTGCCTCGCCGGTGTGGAACGGTATTTTGAAAGATTTGTTGAAATTGCAATGTAAATTCATTGAGCCGGTGAGCGATAACGGGAATGTCGGAGCTATCCGCATATTCCATCCTGAATGCAGGTTATTTAAAGATGCCAATCAGGTGCAGGGTAATGAGCGAGCGGTGAATGAGGTGAATAATTCTTCTGTCGTATATGGAATCAAGTTGAATGGGCATATTATGGTATTCCCAGGCGACTTGGAACAGAAGGGATTTGAGAATATGAGTCGCGCGGGTAAGTGTAGTAGCCTATTGTTTAGGGCAGACTATTATGTAGTTTCTCATCATGGAAGCATCAATGGACACCCAGCGTTGGCGTGTGCAAGTACGAGCCAGCCTATACCAACGGTTCAAGAGTGTGCAACAAATGCCTTGAATAAGGCAATCCTGATGGGACGGAATGGGGCATACTCCGGAATCTACAGTCCGGTCGTGGAGAACTACTGGAATACTGCGTGTGGGCTGGAATACACAGAGAAAGCGAAGCACTATGTGGAGTTGGAGTGGAATAGTGGGGCTGTGACAACTAAATAATATATACCATTGTGATTACCATACAGGACTTATACAATATAGTTGGGAATAAGATTGCTAATGAGGCGCAGAAGACTCTCATTAGGAATAACTTCCCTCCTCAAATAGCAGAACAGATGTGTAACGCCATCGACGGGCAGGAGAGAGCTGAACACTTTCAACGACTGTTGAAGGAATACAACGAGTGGATGCAGAACCAACAGTGCCAGCAAGAGGCGGTGCAGCGGTTTTTGAGGGAGTATTATAAGTAAGGGGATGTTTTCATGAGTGGTTTACTGAGCTCGTTTGCAATAAGTGTTGCGGCTAATATCGTAACCTCTCTTTTCTCGAAGAATAATACGGAAAAAGAGGTTCGGACTGCATTTCAGGATGCTATCGAGAAATGGTGTCCTAATGAAGATATAAGGAGGTTTCGAGAGAGGGAAATCAGTAAGCTTTTGGAGGATTATATGGCTAATCCTAACATGGATCCATCAAATCTTCCAGCAGATATGAAAGAGTTCCTTTCTGTTTTCGAGAAGTGTATAGCGGAACATCCTGCGGCATTTAATTATCTATCTGCCATTAAAGAAAAAGGATACTATGATGTGGTGATGACTTCGATTCAAGGAGTCCATCAGAAACTGGATGTCATTCAAGAAAAGTTGGATGCTGCTAATCCTATACACGAAGAACTACACTCTGAGGCTGTCGCAGAGATAAACACAGTATTGGCAGAGGAGGTGGAGGATGCGGTGAATGCGCTGTTGTATGGTATTATAGCGGCTTTTGATGATGAAGATGTATTTGCTTATACTAAGGTCCACGAGAATGGAGATGTTGAGGTTGTTATAGATAAGGATTCGATGTTGGTGGAAGAGGATGGGGATTTCTATAGGCCAAAATTCCATGACTTCAACTACGACTGGGACAAGGAGAATAGACCGGATTGGACTACAATAGACCCTGATACGGATTTCTGGGAGATGTTCTCGGAGAGCTATATAGCTGCTTTCCAACTGATGAGAATCAACTTCAACGATGGAATGGATGAGATCCAGTCATATCTGGATAAAAAGAGCATCAACGATCAGTTGTCTACGGACGAAAAGCGTCAACTGAACTATATCATACAGAATATGCGAGCCGTGGAATCGGTCTTTGATAAATACCACGATATCTTTCTTAAGGTGGATAAGGCTCATTTTTGCAATTTGGAAGTGAAATGTGTTCGTGAATTTGAGCAAAATGGGCTGCAACTCGGTCATTTTGAGATATACTATGCGACAGAATCGTACAGAGAGAAAATGACGGAAACGATAGCCCCAATGGAGATGCAAGACAACTTGCTTGATGTGTATATGATTAATCCAGACTATTATTTTAAGGTGACTGGATATGTCGGTGAATTGTTCCACTCTGTCAGGGCTTGGTGGGAGTTGTCTGGTATAAAGCAGGATGAGATGGAAGGGGAGTGATGAAGTGACGGTTTATGGGGAATGATTAAATTTGAGAGTAGTAGTAATGAAAGAACTAACTGGGGTTTTCTTAACAGATGGAGTGTCAAGATCGGGTGAGAGATTCACTGTTCCCGCTCTTGAGGATATGTTATGGTTGAGCTATCGTAAGGGCAATCCTTCGAATGTTTCCCATGATATTCATCGCCCCATAGGATGGTCAAGCGTTTCCTCATTATACGTATCTCATGAAATGACGTATGTGCTGGGAAAAATGTATTTACCAGAATCTGAGTCAGAGTTTGATGAGGTGATGAGAGCTCGTACAAACTTTTTGAACAATCAGATAGTTGAACGGATTAATCAATACTCAAATGACTTTTATACAGAACTGAATAAGGCTGGGCTGTTAGCTCAAGAAGGAAAGCTTTTCTCGAATGGGATTGTTATGTATGGTGCACAGGATATTGTTTATCAGGCATTCCCATTCTTGAGTAAAACGTCTTTCGACTCCGATGGGCTTATTCTGCTTAGTGAGCTAAAGAAACACTTTGAATATAAGGGATGTGGGGTTTTTGCTGCAAAAAAGTCAAATTTCTCGCTTCTACTTCATCCTTATTTACGTCGTTCATTATCTCGTTTTAACAACTTCAATACGGGATTTATTGATAAACTGTTGCAATCAGATAGTGAAGTTAGTCCTGTGCGTGTACGTATAGAAGACGCATATATTGGCTATACCCCCTCGTATATAGGTAATGTGGAGTTTGAGTTTTGGTTTGGACCGTCATATTCAGATGATATAATGTCCATTCAAGAAGGATTGACAACCTATGTGCCAGATGAAATAGAAAGATTTTATAACCCTGTATGCAAGACTGAGTTCTTGTGGGAGAATAAAGACGGTAAGCGCCAATTTGAGATGGAAGAAGTTGTTGAAGATGAAATGCCCACAAATAAGGGACACTATGGCTGCCGTTATATGCATTCGTTCTATGATCCCAAGACTGGAGTGTTTGATCATTTTGATGGTGCTATCAGGATTTATGATGAGGATTTGATGATAGAACGCAAGGCGGTTAATATGAATCAGATGGGACACCGGTCACACTACATAAAACTTTTCAGAATAGATGGTAAACTTCAATTAAGCAAATGGAAGGGATTGATAACACAATATCTCAAGGATAATAATGACGTGTATCGCTACTTTAATGTGGAGGTCCCATTCAAAGTTGAGACTGAAAATACTGTCGAAGAAAAGATTAATGACTATTTACCCCAAGTATTGCATAAAGGAGACGGCGTTAGGTTGCTATTGAGTTATCAAGAGCCAATATACGGCAATACGGCTTTCTACTTTAGCAACTTTGATAGTGTAACGACACATTCAGTAAGTGGAGAAGCTGCGGATGTCTTGGTAATAGACCTGGCTAAGAGCCTAAGACGTGATGGTATAGTGATAGAGAACCCCAGCTGCCTGCTTATGGAATGTAGGGATGGTTTTGTCAACTTGCCCTTGATAGCCCATTGCGGGCATTCGTTATTAGATGATGTTAACAGAACGTTGAATGGCATTCGTCATTTCTTGTGTGGTCTTAATGACTATGGAAATGAACAATCTTATTCAATGGGAATTACGTGGAATATTGATGAGGATAAGAGTGTTGTTGTTAGTTTTATGGGGGCCGTACCAGATTTGCTGGAATGGTTGAACTCTTTTTCTACGATTCCTGTTGACCGTGATGGAATTAGGAAGTGGTTTGAGAATCAGGTTAAGTTTATTCACAGCCACGGGAATGATGGTGCATCACCAATTAATTCTACATTCATTCAGTCTGACGGTACTTTTTTTCAAAAAAGACGGAATATCCAACAAGATGTTGATTTAAAGGATGTCAAGATGGATGGTGGTGGGTTTATGGCTGAGATGTCATATTTACCAGGAAAAGATAAACTGGCATCCTTCATTGATTCTGGAATGAAAAGCTTTGCTCCAATGATGGTCATCAATAATCTAAAATGTGAGAAGACTGGTAATGACTATCTAGCAAGTCCGTTGATAGCACCCTTTGGTGAAACAACCTGCTCGATCGGAAAAATTGAGAGTTTGGTTTTTGTGTGGTGCGAAAAATGTTAAATATACAAAATAAACGCAAATAAAGTTAATTGAATTGGCGGGAATTCGTTACTTTTGCAAAATAAATTGGGGTAATAGGCCCTTGAAGAAATATGGTAAGTGATACACAGTTACAAGCAATACGTCAGCATTTAGACGCTCTCAGAGAGAATAAGACTCTTGATGGAGAGGGTGCAGATAGAAGTGAAAATCTGCACCGTCTGTTTATGTATCCTGCTATGATGGTGCCTGCCACTCAATACGCTGTCATACAAGTTGTGGCAGATACACTTCCTCAAGGAGCCTGGGCGATGGATCCTTTTATGGGTTCTGGTACATCACTGATGTCATGTATGGAATTTGGATTCAATGTTTATGGACAAGATATCAATCCGTTTGCGGTTATGCTGACCCAAGCCAAGGTGGAAAAATACGATATTGTTCAACTGAAGGAGGTTTGCCAGAAGGTAATTAGTCAGATTTCACAAGATGCTAGCGATGCAGTGGATGTTTCATTTACTAACATTGATAAGTGGTTTAACAAGGATGTACAAACAGCTCTTTCAAAAATTCGTCGCGCTATACAATCTGTCGAGCAACAGCCAATACGTAGATTCCTTTGGGTTATAATGTCAGAAGTAATCCGTACGGGCAGTAATGACCGCACCTCAACATTTAAACTTCATCGAAGAAGTGAAGAAGATATTAAAAAGCGAAATGTGAATGTGATGAAAGAGTTTTCAACTCTTGTTGTTCGTGGAATAGAAGATATAGAAGTTTATTGGAATAAGGTGGTCTCAGAGAACCAAGGTGGAAATGTGGGTTTGGAAGTGGAGAAAGACATTCAATGGGGAAATACAAAGGATGGTGTGATGTCAAAAGTTAAGTTTGACTTACTGGTTTCCTCACCCCCATACGGGGACAATCATACCACCGTGACATACGGTCAGACCTCTTATCTGCTATTGCAGTGGATAGACCCAAGAGATTTGAGTTGTCCTTTTGACTACGTAAAAACAACGCAGGAGATAGACAGACAGAGCCTTGGTGGAAAGATCAACAGAAAAGATCTTCTGGCAACGATAGGAACGGTATATGGTCACACACCTACGCTTAGATTTTTTTTCGATAACGTACCAGATGAAGAAAGGAATAAGTATTATAAGACATTAAGTTTTATTTCAGACTTTGATGCCAGTCTCGACAAGATAGTTGCCTCAATGAAAGATGATGCCTTCTATATTTGGACTATAGGCAACCGCTTTGTGGGGGGCAGGGAAATACCCAATGACCAAATACTGGTAGAACTAATGGAATCACGTGGCATTATGCTGTTTGAACGGGCAGAACGTCAGATACTGAATAAAAAGCAAGCCCGCAAGAATAGTTGTTCGCAAACCATGGAAAAGGAGCATATACTTATTTTCCGTAAAATGTAATATCAATGAAAGGTACATTTAAGATAAATCCGCATGTCATTAAACAACTGGGTTCGGAGTTGGTTTCAGATTCAGTAACAGCTATCATGGAGTTAATAAAAAACTCATACGATGCAGATGCTGATTATGTTAAGGTGACGATCAATACTGAAGAAGAACTTCAGGACAGCAGATTGTTTTATAAAGGAGGGAAAGGGTACATTACTATAGAGGATGATGGCGATGGTATGAACGAAAAGACAATTAGGGAATCCTGGTTGGTCATATCATACTCAAAAAAACGAGCAGTCAATGGTGTAAAGCCAAAAACTGCGAAGAGGCGTACGCCACTTGGAGACAAGGGACTGGGAAGGCTTAGTACACAACGTTTAGCAGAGGTCTGTGAGATTTTTTCCAAGACCTCTAAGGATGATTATATTCATGCCGGTTTTGAATGGTCGTCATTTGATAAGGTGAGAAATTTGTCTGCGGTTGAGGTAAAAATGGACCATGAACCTTTTGAAAAGATCAAAGGAACAAAACTGGTATTAACGGGACTTGCCGATAGGCTAACATGGAGAGGAAGCAATCTTGAAAAATTCAAGGCGCAAATCAGCCAATTGATCTCTCCCTACCAGGAGTCAAAGCCATTCAAAGTATATTTGACAATCAATGGAGAACGAATAGATGTTGAGGGTGACTATAAACGTCTTGATGAGATATGCCTAAGTGATATAATCTTCACCTACAAGGATAGGAAGGCTATTTTGGATATGGATATACGTTTGCAGAAACTTCGTGGTAACACTCAAAACACAGATCGCTATAACGATTTGATTGTGCCAGACAACGGCGATTCTTTCTTAAGATTTTTGTTGAATAGGAAGAAGAGTTCAAGATTCAGCAGAGGAGACAAAGGAGTTTATCTTCATTTCTCAGACGTGATTGACACAAGCCTATTGTGTAAGGATACACTCTTCGAAAAAGGATTTTCAGATCCCGGGCCTTTCAAAGGACGGATCCGGGAGTTTGCACTTAATGTTGAGAACGACTTGTGGTCGAGGATCTATAAAGATTTTGATATCTATAAGACCTTTGTGCAAAATCAAATAGGTGTTAAACTTTACCGAAATGGCTTTGCTATTAAACCTTACGGCATAGACGGTCAAGACTGGCTGGCTCTCTATAAAGGTCAAACAAGTGGTTCTTCTTTTTACGGACTTCGACCTGGTAATGTTATAGGCTATGTGGCTATAGATGAGGAGAAAAATAAGGAGTTGAAGGATAAGACAGATCGAGAAGGGCTTATTGACAACGACTATTATCGCAGTTTTTATGCGGTTAATCAGGAAATAATCCGACGCGTCAACGAAGCTATGCAGATATTGCGCCGTACTTTCAACTCATATGTAAACGATTGTCAACAGTCAGGGAAGATACGAACCTATAATTCTGCGGTACGTCAGATTGAGGATACGGCCCAAAAAGGCAAGAACCTAATGGAGTCATTTCGTATCGCAAATAATGAGATAACTCAATTACGTAGTCAGGTCGAGGCTGTAAACGACGGTTCCTTGTTCTCGGACGATATACAGACTAAGGAAGAAACGCTTCGCAAGACTTCTGATGTGTTAGGACGATATAGCGGATTGCTACAGCAGGCGCTGGAGGTGATGGAGTCCGCTCCTGAGCTTAAAGAATCTATTGACATTATCACTCCGATGGTTGAGCAGATGAGGACTCAACTTGAGGAGGTTATTTCATTGGCCTCGCTTGGATTGGTGTCAGAGATGGTGTCGCATGATATGGGACAAGTAACGACCCGTTTATTGGAAGAAAGTAAAAGACTCTTCAAGCAGATAAGGGAAAAAGATACGATTGACAAAGCAGATGTGCTAGTGTTGATAGAGTATGTAAAAACAACAGTCAGTTCTATCCGCTCCCAATTGAAGCATTTAGACAGTTCCTTCAAATATAACAAAGAGAAGAAAGATCGTATTACACTTTCCGACCTATTGACAAATGACGAACGACAATTCTATCAAGAAAAGTTGGGAAACTATGGTATTGCATTTAAAGTTGATGTAGTAGATGACTTTACTGTTGTTGTCAATAAGGGTAAGTTGATTCAAGTGTTCGACAACCTTATCAACAATTCCCTTTATTGGCTTCGGAAGTATGGGGAACAGGAGAAAACAGGCAATCTCAAGATACGGGCTATCGTTCACAAACCCAATGTTTATTTTGAGGATAATGGTTGGGGAGTAGAACGAGGTGTGGAGGATTCTATTTTTGAGCCTTTCGTTACTCGCAAGCCAGCAGGTGAGGGACGTGGACTCGGTTTATATATCATTCGTAATCTGCTGAATGGTGACGGATGTGATATTGTGTTAGATGAAGCGCGTAATGAAAGGGGACGGCGGTATAGATTTTTGTTGAACTTTGCAAGCATTGTTGATTAATATATGGAGCATTTACGAGAGCGTGCGGCAGCAATGTTGCATGGAGCCCACATAACCAGTTTTGTGTATGTGGATGATAAGTTTGGGAATACAATAGTAGATAAGGAGAGGGCGAAAGTGTATGTTGGCGAGCATCTGCCTGAGACGGCTTTCATTACCATGCCAGATTTGTGGGAGGAACAGTTTGATGACTGGTGGAACGAGACTCCAAGTGCGGAACGCCAAGAGACATGTGCTTCATGGGGTGTAAAGGCAGAAAATGCAGACGAACTGAAGGCCAAGTTTGAAAGTGTACTCCCCGCAGCTATTGAGCAGCATTATCTGACCCCAGAGATGTTCGCTCAAGAACGTGATGCTTTGATGGCTACACTTGATGCCAATCATCAGCTATTACTGTTGGTGGACCACAAACTAGAAGATTACGGCAGAGATGGTGAGGCTATTTTAGAACAGGTATCACGGCGTGAAACGGTTAATTGTGCTATATTCTCCGGTACTTTCCGAATAGAAGGAGAAATTGATAAGTGGAATAGTTCTCAAGACAAATCAAATGTTTATTCGCTTTCTAAGGACAGACTCAGTTCGGATGACGACAATGAGATATTAGAGGGGCTAAGGAGCGTGCTATGGTTAAAACAGATTTCCAGGGTTAAGAACCATGCTAAGGAGATATTTAACGAGGCATCCGAATTTATGAAATCCCAACTGGATGACATAGATCCCGCGACATTTCACAAGATAGTATTGGACCGTTCTGAGAAAGAAGGATGCTGGGAATTTGAAACATTACTCCGTATGGCATACGCTTATCTTGGTAAAGGTATCAAAAAGAAGATGTCAGATGGTGGTTTTGCCGGATTCCAGACTCTACTGGCTAATCTTCGCCAGATTAAACGAGATGCTATTGCCAATAAGGTTAACAGCAGCATAGTGAAACTTATCGGCGAAGAAGAGTCTTATGAAAGTGGTGAATACATCAACAACACCTTTAGTCAAGTAAGTAATGGCGATATTTTCAAGATAGGACAGACTACACGAGAGTATATACTCCTGTGCCAACCATGCAACTTGGAAATCAGGCCAACAGGGAAGCGTAAGAAAGAACATTTCGATCAATTTTATCTTGTCCCCCTTCGCGTTTTAGCAAATGATGAAAAACCAAGACTCTTTGAAGTTGAGTTGAATAAAACAGGCGATGGTCGCACTATGGTCGCTGAACTTGCTAATTACCATCGAGTATCGTTGTCTTTGCTTGACTTGGTTTCGTTTAATGCGGAGGGACTAGCAGTAATTGACCTGAAACAGACTCCAACGACCCATCCCCATAAAGATGTTATTCAGAAGAATATGATGTTGAGATATGGAGTAGTGTGGAATAAGGTGAAAAGTTATAAAGAGAAGTACGACCGGATACAATCATTAGGACTTTCTAAGCAAGAGAAAGACTATTTGGGTAAGGAATTCTGCCGTCCGTTTGAAATGGGGGACAATGCAGTAGCCAAGCATCCGAAAAAAATCCAGGGGAAACCAGATGTCTTTGATTTCCAGGTTGAGCGCGTTAGGAGGTATAAAGACCCTTACGCAAAAGACTTGTTGAGTCTATTCATGGACTACTTATCAAGACCAGGCTATCCTATGGAACTATATTCTATAGATTGAGCATTAGGCTACCAACCATTTAAAAAGATCAGGAAGATAACAGTTTAAGGAGGATACCTTAGAGACCCTGTGTCACTGGAGGTGTTCAGAGGTGGGGGACAACCATCGTGTATTGTTGTAATGGTACTGGCAAGACTGTAATAGTATGGCGTATGAAACAATGCAGAGGATGAGGAGGATTGAATCGAACAAGAAGAGAATAGTGGTGAAAATAAAGTGTTAGGGATGCTATAATGAAGGAATAGAATGTTTGACAGAATACAGAAAATAGGTTCAGTCATTGGCAGTAACAATCTCATCATCAATGGGGATATCGTGGCCAATGGTGACATACTGACAACGATAGCCACGCAATTGTTGCGACAGGACTTTGTGCGTATGTCACAAGAGGCGAGGGAGGAAATGCAGGCCTGTGCGAACGAGTGTGTTCAGAAGGTGCTGGAACAGGTGCTGGAGAAGAAGCTGGAAGAGAAGTTGACAGAGTTTGCCAGACCAGCTGCGCAGTGGGCTTTGTATTCGACATTGAAGGGTTATACACAGTCGGAAACGCAAGAGCAACGGGAGATGATTGTGGACTCGATGATAGACAGGATGCAGGAGGAATGGAACTCGACGGAACGGGTGATTATTGACTCGGCCATAGAGGTTCTGCCCAAACTCACGCCTGCCACTCTATCGACGTTAGGGCTGATGCAATTAAGGCATCAGATTGTGATGGCACCTATAGGCCCGATGATAGACCAGCATTTTAAGAGTCTTACGCCCTTGGCAGAGAAGATGGCCGGGATAGGTGCGTTGGAGACTGAGTATCTGAAACAGGAGAGGCTGATACTGCCCCTTCCAGGGTTGATGCCTACGGTGTCGCTTGAACAGTATATGCTGACAAACTATGATTTGTTCTTCAGAAAGCCGTTGGCAGCAGGGGTGTATGAAGCGTATTGCATGGAACATCCGGAAGCACACGAGGCTGTGATGGACGAGCCAATGAAGGCTTGTATGATGTGGATGGACGGTACAAAAGGTGGGCAGGCTGGGTTCTCTTGCCCGAGTAGCAGAGTGCTGAAGAAATCGTTGCAGGACAGAGGACAGGCATACATTATTCCTCATGTGGATGCGCTGATGGGAATGATGCCACTCTATACGGAACAGGAGGTGAGGGCATATTTTATGAACTTTACTCCGGCCTGGGAGAGGTTGTTCAAACTGTTTTCGAGTGATGCGTTTACCCGGTTTACACTGAGTATAACGGGTAACTATATAGGAGGAAAGATTATTGCAAAAGCAAGCCGTGGACGGGCTTTGCCGTTGTCGAACTATAATAACAGGGAGGGTATATGATTGACTATTTGAAAGAGAACTATCTGTGGATAGGGGCGATTGTGGTGCCCATTGTCGTGGCGCTGATAGGACTGGTGGCTGCGCTGGTGAAGAAGCCGGGACGCAAGCAGAAAATAGGGAATATTAGCGGCAGCGGGAACACGGTGATTAACGGGGACTTGAATTCGAATGTATGATTACAATTCAGGACTTATACAACATAGTCGGCAATAAGATTGCCAACGAGACGGGGAAGGCGATTATCCGCAATAACTTTCCTCCGCAGATAGCGGAGCAGATGTGTCGTGCCATCGATGGGCAGGAACGGGCGGAACATTTTCAGCGGCTGTTGAGGGAGTATAACGAGTGGATGCAGAACCAACAGCGGCAGCAGGAGATGGTGGAGCGGTTTCTGAGGGAGTATTACCATTGATGGTTAATGGTTCAGGGTTCATGGTTAAGGGTTATTTCAACGTTAACGCTAACCTTGACCTTAACGGAGAACGGGAGTAGGTAAGGAATGCTTACGAACTGAGAAAATACAAGATATGAGCGAGATAAAGAATAGTTTTCTGAGGGGGCTTTCGATTCTTAGGGAGTCGGAAGACCACATAGAGTTCAAGGAGGCGAAGCATAACTTCGACTATAATGGTGGGTCACACAAGGATCCAAAGGAACGGAGGCATTGCATCCTGGGCTACGTGGCGGCTCTGGCAAACGAGAAAGGGGGAAGGCTAGTGTTCGGTATGAAGGACGAGCGACCCCATGAGGTCGTTGGAACGACTTACGCGGAAGGGAACTTGGGTGCGCTGGAGGATGCCATCTATGAGAAGATGCAGATAAGGGTGCGGATAGAAGAGGTGTTTGAGCCGTCGAAAGATTCACCGGACAGGAAGCGTGTGATTATCTTCAACGTGCCGTCGCGCCCGATTGGGAAGATGCTTAGGTTTGAGGGGGTACCGCTGATGCGCACGGGTGAGAGTCTGCGGGAGATGTCGGACAGCGAGATGCTGAAGATTCTGACGGAGCAGGAGCCGGACTACTCTGCCAAGGTGTGCGAGGGGCTGACAATGGATGACCTGGACTCCAAGGCCATTGAGGTGATGAAGCAGAAGTATGCTGAGAAGAATGAGAATCCTGGGTTTGAGTCGGTGTCGGATGAACAGGCACTGAGTGACCTGGACTTGCTGGAGGATGGGAAGCTGAACTATGCGGCACTGGTGCTGCTTGGGAAGCAGAAGGCCATCAGAAAGTACATGCCGCAGAACAATGTGGTGATAGAATACAGGAACGACCCGGCCAGTATTCAGTATGATGCGAGGATAGAGATACAGCAGCCGCTGTTTCTGGCGGTGGAAGAGATATGGGCTTATATCAACCAGCCTACGCTGAATCCGCAGGTGCATATCAGCGAGAATGCGTATATCTTCGACATCAAGCTGTTTAATAAGGAAACGATACGTGAGGCTGTTTTGAACGCGATTACACATCGGTCGATGATTGTACAGAATGATGTGGTGATCAAACAAAGTCCTACGGAATTGACCATCACGAATGCCGGTGGGTTTCCGATAGGGGTGGACACGAGCAATGTGCTGACGGTGAACAGTACGCCGCGAAGCAAGCGGTTGGCAGAAGTGCTACAGAAGACGGGACTGGTGGAGAAATCGGGGCAGGGCGTGGACAAGATGTTTACGAACTGCATCATGGAGGCAAAGGCGCTGCCGGACTTCTCGGGCACGGACAACTATCAGGTGAGCCTGAAGTTCAGGACGGAGATACGGGATGTGCCGTTCCTTATCTATATCAGGCAGGAGCAGCAGAGACGGCCAAAGCATCATAAGCTGAATGTGTTTCAGTTGATGGCTATCTATAATGTGTGCTTTGGCGATGGACTGGAAGTGAAGGCTGCGACGGTAGATGAGTTGGTGGAGGATGGGATTCTGTTGCGGTCGAAGACCGGGAAACTGTCGATGGCGAAGGAGTATAAGAAGATTGTCGCAGAGATTGGTCATCGTGGACCAGTAAATGGACCAGTAAATGGTGAGATAAATGGTGAGATAAATGGTGAGATAAATGGTGAGATAAATGGTGAGATAAATGGTGAGATAAATGCTCTTAGTAGTGCATTAAGAGATGTATATCTTATAGTTAAAAGTAATCCTGGAATAAAAATTAGGCAGGTGGCTGATGTCAGAGGTAGGTCGGAATCTACAGTTGGAAAGCAACTTGGTGAATTGGTAGAAAAGGGTATTATAGAATATCGTGGAGCCAAGAGAACTGGCGGGTATTATGTAAAATGAGCTGAATATCCTCCATAAAACTTTGGGTTTTCCCCGAAAAATACGGGGTTGAAAATCGAGAAAAAGCAAAGAATGCTTGATTTTAAGGAGGTTGGAGTGAATGTGCTATTCCCCGAAAAGGAACCTGAAAACCGACTAAAGTTTATGGTGAGATAAATGGTGAATTAAATGGTGAATTAAATGGCGAATTAAATGGCGAATTAAATGCGTCTCAAAAGGCGACACTGCAGTTCATAATTGAGCATGAAGGATGTACTGCTTCAGGGATTTCTGAAATGACTAAAATACCATTCAGTACAATTGATAAGCATGTGTGCGTGTTGCTGAAAGTAGGTATGATTGAGCGCCGTGGCAGCAAGAAGACGGGTGGGTATTATCCGGAGACCAAGAAGTAGGGAGGAAGCTGGGAGTAAGTTGGGGGTAAGCTTGGTTTGGGGCCAAACTCCCGAACAGAACCGGGCCAAACTCCCGAACGGAATTGCGCCAAACTCCCGAATGTGGGGTGTAGATTATTGTATGGAAGGAAATTACAAACATAGAGTGGTTGAAGCTTTGCTTGAGCGTAAGTTGCTAGGCTAAGGGGCTGTGCTAGTGGAGGGCGCCAAGTGGTGCGGAAAGACAACCACATCGTCTCGTTTATCCAAAAGCATACTGAAACTTGGTGAGACGAGTGTACTACGGTCTAGCAGGCAATTGGCTGAGATGAATCCTGCATTGTTGCTTCGAGGAGAAACTCCGGGGCACTTGCAGAAACCTGTGTTTCCATGAACCAAAATCATCAAAACCCTTTCGCTCTGTCCTGAGACTTTGTCTCAGATATTATGGCCATATGCTTTTCCTTGTAAGCCAGCTTACAGATAAAAGCCTACAGCCATAACATCATCCATATTGGATGATACCAGAGCAAAAGAAAAACCCCGCTATCGCTAGAAAACCGTTAGCACACAGGGCAGAGCCTAAAAGCAGGATGCACCTCAGCATAGTTCAAGCAAGCTTGACTCTGCTTTCGTTTTTTCACGGTTTTTCTTGGTTGTACTGCTGGGGCCGCAGGCTGTCTGTGGTTTCAGGCAAGGAATGGTTATGCTTGCATAAACAGGGCTTGCCTGAAACCTACAGACAAATGCTCGCAAGAGCATGCAGTACAAACAAGGGTTTTGTTGGTTTTGGTTCATGCAACACAGGAATTTACAAGTGACCCGTTATTTTATTAACTTTGCAGCAGAAATATAACCAAAAGGAATGAAGGACTATCCCGATAAGATGACGGTGGAGGAGGCGAGGGCGTTTGGCGAGGATGTGCTGAACATCGTGAGCCAGATTCCTTGTGGCAAGGTGACGACGTATGGAGATATTGCCGCATTGGCGGGATGGCCGAGTCATTCCCGGATGGTGGGAAGGACGCTGAGGTATACGCCTGGGGCGGAGAAGCTGCCATGCCATCGAGTGGTGAATAAGGAAGGCCGCACGGCACCGGGGTGGAGTAAGCAACGGGTGTTGTTGGAAGCGGAAGGCGTTCGGTTTAAAGCCAATGGGCATGTGGATATGGGGCGGCACCAATGGGAGTTGAAAGTTGAAAATTGAAAATTGACAATTGAGAATTGAAAGGTGAGAGGTGAAGGCTTCGCGATTGCGGGGCCTTTGTTGTGTGTTCAGAGCAGATTATTCCGATAAATACTTGCCGGATGAAAAATTTTTGATATTTTTGCAGCAGAATATATGCAAAAGGAATCTGTTCTTTAAAAATTGAGATATTATGAAAAAGTTTGAATTGATGGTGCTGCCATACGCGGAGGAGGCGTTGGAGCCGGTAATAAGCAAGGAGACGATTGCGTTCCATCACGGAAAGCATTTGGCTGGGTATGTGAATAACCTGAATGGGCTGCTGGAAGGGAGTCCATTGGCAGGGCTTTCGCTGGAGGAGATGGTATGCAAAGCTACTGGCGGTATTCTGAATAATGCAGGACAGATACTGAATCATGAGATGTACTTCGGGCAGTTTAGAGGGGAGTCGATGGAATCGACTCAGAAGGAACGGGGCTTGGATGCGAGAAAGGCTGCGGGAGATTCGAAATCGGCTCCCTGTGGCAGGCTGGCGGAGGCGATTGTGCGTGACTTCGGGGCGTTTGAGGTGTTTAAGAAGGAGTTTGAGAAAGCGGGGGCTACTTTGTTTGGAAGTGGATGGGTTTGGCTGTCGGCAGAGAAGGACGGTAAGCTGGTCATTACGCAAGAAGCGAATGCAAGTAATCCGATACAGAAGGGGTTGAGGCCGCTGCTGACGTTTGACGTCTGGGAGCATGCTTATTATCTGGACTACCAGAATCGTCGGGCGGCTCATCTCTCGGCGCTTTGGCAGATTGTGGACTGGAAGGTGATAGAGAAGAGGTATGATGCGTGAAGGGGCAATGCCCGAGGAAGCGAAGGCTGAATGGCAGAGGGATGAAGGCTGAGGGGCACATATGGTTCATGGTTCAAGGTTCATGGTTAAGGATTAAGGGTTCAAGGTTACTTATGGTTCATGGCTAAGGATTAAGGGTTCATGGTTATGGATCAAGAAACACATTGGTTGATGAGAGACAATGAGGTAAAGAACTTCATTGAGACAAATAAGCGTAACCCCTCGAAGTTCATACCTGAAGAGCGTGGACAGTGTCTTAATTGGATTAAGCATAACAGGAAACTTTTCTCAGCTGGGTTGTTGAAAGAAGGTAGGGTAGAGAGGTTTTAAGAGCTTCTTGTGCTGATGGAGGAGAATAAGTAGGTGAATCAATACGTTTAGTTAGTGAAGAGAGAAGAGTGAAAAGGGAAGAGGGAAGAGAGAAGAGAATGATTATGGAGAACTTCGCTTATAGGAATTTGATTGCTTATCAGAAAGGGAAAGAAATTGTCATGCAAACTTATAGTTTGCTGAAGAAGTTTCCACGTGAGGAGCAGTATGCGATGTGTGACCAGCTGAGAAGGGCTTTTTGGATGGTTCGGATAGAAATAGGGCATAAAAACACCTGATAAAACAAAAATATCAAATAAAAACCTGATATTTCTTTGTTATCAGGAAAATAATTGATATTTTTGCAACCAGATATAAGATATTTGTTGTATGATAGCTACAATTTCGGCAGACATTGTTCGTTCTACATCGTTGCAAACAGAGGATTTAATAGTCCTGCGTAATAGACTGCACGGGTTGTTGGATAATTTCGAAAAAGATTATTCAGGCTTTTGGGCCAGGATAGTAAGAGGGGATAGCATAGAATGTGTTGTGCCAGAGTACCGTTATGCACTCCGGATAGCAATCCTGATAAAGCTGTTTGTTAAGATGCAGGCCGGAGAATTTGATTGCCATGAATTGCTTCAGCGGCACGGTATAAGGTTTTCGATTGGCATAGCAGACATCAGCTACGCGGATAAGTCTGAAGATATGATTAACGGCCCTGCTATTTATTTATCGGGCAGGAACCTTGATGAGATAAGCAGAAGGGATTTGTATACGGCTATAGAAGTCGAGGCTGTCCCTAAATCATTAAGTAACGTATTGGATTCATATGTGGCTTTGCTGAATGATTTGGTAGATTCATATTCGATAAAACAGGCTGAGGTAGTGTTTTATAAACTGCTGGGATATAAAGAGGTGGATATCAGCAAACGGTTGAGCATCTATCAGTCAGCTGTGAATATGAGGTCTACTAGTGCGCAATGGGGGTTGTTGAATACCGCTATAAAGCATTTTGAAGATTTAGATTTTAAGCGGATATGTGGATAGAACTGGTTTTATGTCTGGTGTTGGCCCATCTGGTGGCGGACTTTATGTTGCAGACAGGAAGCTCTTGCAAGGATAAGAAGGAAAGGCATTGGAAAAGCTCGCATCACTATGTACATGCTTTGATTGTGTTTGGATTGACTTGGCTTGTTTCATGGGATATAAGCTTTTGGTGGTGCGCGTTGCTGGTCGGAGTGACGCATTTTTCCATTGATATGTGGAAATCGTACCGTGAGGAAAAGGTGACGTGGTTTGTCTTGGATCAGGCAATGCATCTGCTTGTGCTTGCCGGAGTGGCTTATACTTGGATCGTGTGCTATGATTGGAGTTTGCCATTTGGTGTTGAATTGTGGCAAGTTGCGGCTACTGTTGCTTTGCTTGTTTGCTGGAAACCTGCAAATATCTTTATTAAGCTGATGCTGAAGCACTATAGCGTGAATATGCCTGCGGAGACAGAGAGTGGGTTTAATGCTGGTGCCTTGATTGGCACAATAGAAAGGTGGCTGATACTGATATTTGTGTGCATGCAACGGTATGATGCGCTGGGGCTTCTGATTGCAGCAAAGTCAATTATCAGGTTCAGTGAGAAGGATACCGCCAAGACGGAGTATGTGCTGGCCGGAACGCTGTTGAGTATTTTTATTGCGGTGCTGGCGGGGATAATGGTGATTGGGATGAAATAGGAATAAACAATAAAAATGTATGCCAATGAGCAGGTCGGATTTCCAGTGAGGAGGGTGGCCTGTTTTTTATTATGTCAGGAGGAAGGCCTTAATGGAGGCTGGAGATAACGGAAAGATTCACGCTTGGCCTCGTGGTGCCAGAGGGATAGGCCAGTGACATCAGTCTTGTAATCATCAAGTTTGAAATGAATGGCATAGATATTTCAAAAGGATATGCCTCGTAGGGATTAGGATAGAATTGAATCGGGTGCTGGGATATTTCGGAGTAACGGAGGGACGGAGTCCTGATTCATGGTGAATAGGTGTCAGAAATGTGGGATGGAGAAGCCGGCGGATTGGAACATGTGGCGGTAGAGGGTGGCTTTCTTGTCGAAGGATAATGGATAGGCTCTTGAGGAGGAGGGGAGACGGTATAGGACTATGGGACGGGATGCGGTTGCCCGCTGCTCTTGCTGGCTGATAGGAAGGGGTATGGAGGTGCCAACAGGGATGGTGGGGGATTGGATTCCGAAATAGGTACATAGGGTTTCCGTGGCTTTTTGCCCCGTTGTGACGATGGTTTCACAATGGGGCAGTTTTTTTAATAATGCCCGGATGTCGGTGGGGATTACGACTTCGAGGAACTCGTCGGAGGCGTTGTCCTTCAGGCGGTGGACGGCGGTGGCGGTATCGAAGAAGGCGATGCCTACGTCTTGACAAAAGGCAATGATGGCTTCGAGGTCAAAGGTCTTGGCTTCCGGCAGGACGAAATGGTTGCGGTCGCCGAAGAAGACTTCGCCTTCGATGCGCCAATGGTCGTTGATGTAGTTGGGATAGTAGAAGTTCATGCACCAACGGCGGCGCTGGGGCGGGAAGCTGCCGAGAAATAGTACTTTGGCATGGGGGGGAAGGAACGGGATAAGGGGATGATACTCTACGTCTTCCGTGCTTCGGTTGATGTTGTCGGTGTTCAGCCAATCGGTGTTCATGTTCGTCTGTTTGGGCTACAAAAGTACGGATAAAAGCTCGAAATGCAAAAATAATACAGCTTTCTCTTGGCTGCGCTTTCGTCCGTCGCGACTCGGCAGAATGGGCAAGCTCTTCTGCTCTCGCTGCTCCGTCCGTTGGCTTGGCATTTGGGCTGTTTTTTGCGCTTGTTGTTTGGGGAGATAAAAAAAAGTGGTATATTTGCAGCTCAAACGAAGTAAAACAATAAAGAATAGCATATATGAAAGCATTTGTATTCCCTGGACAAGGGGCACAGTTTGTGGGTATGGGCAAGGACCTGTATGAGAACCACGCATTGGCTAAGGAGTTGTTTGACAAGGCAAACGACATCCTGGGCTATCGGATAACGGACATTATGTTCGAGGGTACGGACGAGGAACTGAAGCAGACGAAGGTGACGCAGCCGGCCATTTTCCTCCACTCTGTCATCTCGGCGCTTTGTCTGGGCGACGAGTTCAAGCCGGACATGGTGGCCGGGCACTCGCTGGGCGAGTTCTCGGCGCTGACGGCGGCTGGTGCGCTGAGCTTTGAGGATGGCCTGCGGCTGGTGTATGCTCGCGCGATGGCCATGCAGAAGGCGTGCGAGGCACAGCCATCGACGATGGCGGCTGTCATCGGACTGGCAGATGACGTCATCGAACGTATCTGCGACGAGACGGAGGGTGTGGTGGTACCGGCCAACTTCAACTGTCCTGGTCAGGTGGTTATCTCGGGCGAGGTGGAGGCTGTGAAGACAGCCTGTGCCAAGCTAAAGGAGGCGGGAGCAAAGCGTGCCCTGCCGCTGGCTGTGGGCGGCGCGTTCCATTCGCCACTGATGGAGCCGGCCCGTGTGGAACTGGCAGCCGCCATCGAGGCAACGCCGTTCAACCGTCCTGTCTGCCCCGTCTATCAGAACGTGGATGCCAAGCCTTACACCGAGGCGGCGGACATCAAGGCGAACCTGCTGAAGCAGCTGACGTCGCCCGTGCGCTGGACGCAGACGGTGGTGAACATGCTCGAGGATGGCATGACGGAGTTCACCGAGTGCGGACCTGGAACTGTGCTGACAGGACTGATAAATAGAATTAGAAATTAGGATTTTCGTTTAACGTTTAAGGTTTAACGTTTAACGACCTTGCGGCTGGAGGTGAAGAATTTAATTCACAATTCACAATTAATAATTATTAACGTCATAAAGATATTACCATGGAAAGAAGAGAGTTTTTGAAAGTGAGTGCGTTGGGGGCAGCGGCTATGGCTGCGCCTACGGGTTTTGTTCATGCGGGCACGTCGGCTGTGGCGGCGCCTGCGGCAGCGAAGAAGTCGGCAAACGGTACGGTCAACTTGGGCTTCATCGGTTTGGGACAGCAGGCGATGTACCTGCTGAGCACCTTCATGGCCTTTGACGATGTGCGTGTGCTGGCCGGTTGCGACGTCTATGACATCAAGCGCGACCGCTTCGTGCGCCGTGTGAAGGAGTACTATCAGGGCAAGGGCGAGAAGAAGGTGAAGGTGGATGTATATGAGGACTACCAGGACCTGCTGGCCCGCAAGGACATCGATGCTGTCGTCATCGCCACGCCTGACCATCAGCATGCCGTCATCGCCATCGCTGCCTGCAAGGCCGGCAAGGATGTCTATCTGGAGAAACCCTTGACGCTCACCATCTACGAAGGCCAACAGCTGGTGAAGGCTGTGCGCAAGTATGGCCGCATCCTGCAGGTGGGCAGCCAGCAGCGCAGCAGCGGCGAGTTCATCCACGCCGCCACACTCTGCCGCGAAGGTATCATGGGCAAGATAGAGAAAATCAAGGTGCACTGCGGACGCAACAACGTGAACCCGAAGAGTGCTGCTCCCATGCCCTGCACGCTGCCGAAGATGGAGGTGCCTGCCGGTCTGAACTGGGACAAATGGCTCGGCCCGCTGCCCACCTCCGTGTGGTATCACTCCGACCTCGACCCCATCGTCAGCGAGGAGCATGACGAACAGCTGTGGGGCGCCTGGCGCTGGTACAAGGTGACCGGCGGCGGACTGATGACCGATTGGGGCGCTCACATGTTCGACATCGCCCAATGGGCTATCGGCAAGGACGGCAACGGCGGTCCTGTCAAAATCAGTCCTGCCGGATACGGGAAGTACGACGTGCTCACCTTCGAGTACGACAACGGTGTGGTCGTCACTGAGGAACCCTATAACGGTGGCGAGCAGGGACTGCAAATCTACGGCGAGAACGGTTGGATAAAGGTCTGCCGCGGTTCGCTGAGGGCTTCCGACCCGAAGTTCGAGAAGATGGAACTGGGCGTGGAGAAGGGCGCCTACGAGGCACAGTCGGCTCACCGCCGCATCTGGATTGATGCCGTGAAGGCACATGTCGATCCCAACTGTCCCGTAGAGACCGGACACACCTCGTGCACCGTCTGCAACTTGGGTAACATCGCCATCGAGCTGGGCCGTCCTGTCGTCTGGAACCCCATCGTGCAGAAGTTCATGAACGACCCCGAGGCCACTAAGCTGATGCACTACACATATCGCGAAGGATACTCGCTGGAAGTGTAGGATATACTTAAGAGCGTTATTTAGTAGTTAAGAATTAAGAGTTAAGAGTTAAGAAAAAATGACAAGAATGAAGATTTCAGGAGTGCAGACGAATGTCCTGTATGTTGGCTTTTGTCTTCAGTACTATTGTCTGAACTTCTGAACTCCAATCTTCATTTTTTAATTTTCAATCTTCAATTCTTAAAGCTCCTGGACTTTTTTCGTACATAAAGGTTATGAAAAAGATAACCCTGTTTTTGGCGCTGGTGTGTATGGCGCTGAATGTGGTGGCCGATGCCCTCGACGATGCGTTGAGGGCTTTGCCTGGTGTCACCCGTGTGGAAACCCTTGAGTCGGCCGACGGCGTGGCTAAGCGACTGGTGATGTTCCAGCAGCCCATCGACCCGCTGGATGCCTCGGTAGGGACGTTTGAGCAGCGGCTGGTGGTGCGTCATCGCGGTTTCGACCGTCCCACCGTCATCGTCACCGAGGGCTACGGCAACGGGTATGCTCTGCATCCGCGCTATACCGAGGAGCTCTCGGAACTGCTGGAGGCCAACCTCATTATGACCGAGCACCGCTTCAATGGGGCCAGTAGCCCCATCACCCAGCACGGACTGACGGGCAGCGACGCCTATGCCAGCCAGTTTTGGGATTATCTGACGGTGAAGAACTCTGCTTACGACTACCACCACATCCGCACCACGTTCGGCAAGCTCTATAAGGGTAAATGGTTCTCCACCGGCATCAGCAAGGGAGGACAGACGGCGTTGTTCTACCGCACGTTCTTCCCCGATGACGTGGTGGCCAACGTCAGCTACGTGGCGCCACTCAACAAGGCGCTGGAGGACGGACGGCACGAGGTGTTCCTCGACACCGTCGGCACAGCTGAGGCCCGTGCGAAAATCCTCTCCTACCAGCGCATGACCCTCAGCCGCAAGGCCGAGCTGCTGCCCATGCTGGAGAGCTACGTGGCGGCGAAGGGCTACTCCTTCCGCGTGCCGTTGGAAGAGGTGTTCGACCTGATGGTGCTGGAGTATCCCTTCGCCTACTGGCAATGGGGCGACAGCGAGGCCACCGTGCCCGAGACTCGTCCGAAGACGGTGCCGAAGGCCAAGAAACGTCGTGGCAAGCCCGACTTCGACATGGTGGATCCCGAGGTGACGAACGAGGAACTGTTCCAGAGCCTCCTCGCCAAGTGCGAACCCAACTACTTCGCCCGCGAGACGCCGTACGTCCCCTTCAACGTGCAGGCCATGCGCGAGATCGGTTACTACGGCTACGATGTGAAACCCTTCGAAGGACTGCTGAACCGTCCGACCTACGAGGGCTACATGCGCCGCGTGATGATACCCGAAGAGTTGAGCCACATTGAGTTCAAGGGCGACCTGTATGAGCAATGCTGTAAGTTCCTCCGCGAGAAAGACATCCCCGCCATGTTCATCTACGGCGAGTGGGACCCGTGGAGTGCCACACGTGTCGTGCTGCCTTCGCCCAAAAAGCAGATGCACGTCTTCATCCAGCCCGAAGGGTCGCACCGCGCACGCATCAACAACATGCCTGACGAGATGCGGGAGGAGATTTTATCGATATTGAATGATTGGGTAAAATGAAATATGATTTTGATGAGGTGATTGACCGCAGGCATACGGATGCCTTGAAGATTGACTATGTGCCTGAGTTGTGGGGACGCGATGACTTGATGCCGCTGTGGGTGGCGGATATGGACTTTGCGACGCCTCCTTTTATTATGGATGCGCTGAAGCAGCGCTGTGAGCATCCGGTGCTGGGTTATACGTGCCGTGCAAGGGCATGGTATGAGGCCATCGTCCGCTGGCAGCAGAGCCGCTACGGGTGGAACATACAGGAAGAGTGGCTGAACTTCGTGCCTGGCATCGTGCCCGGCATCGCCTTCTGCATCCACTGCTTCACCCGTCCTGAGGATAAGGTGCTCATTCAGACGCCTGTCTATCACCCCTACATCCTTGTGCCGCAGAACAACGGTAGGGTAGTGGTGGAAAGCGCGCTGAAGTCAGACGATCGTGCCGTTGCCGGCTCTTATTCTGCTGCGGTGATGACCATCGACTGGGAGGACTTTGAGCGGAAGGCAGAAGGCTGCAAGCTGTTCCTGCTATGTCACCCTCACAACCCCGGCGGACGTGTCTGGGCGCGCGAAGAGCTGGAGCGCATGGCCGACATCTGCCAGCGTAAGGACGTGCTCGTCATCAGCGACGAAATCCATGCCGACCTCACCCATCACGGCTACAGCCACCTGCCCTTTGCTTCCGTCTGCGAGGCGGCGGCACAGAACAGCATCACCTTCGCCAGTCCGTCGAAAGCGTTCAACATGGCGGGCCTCACCAGCAGCTACAGCATCATTCCCAATCCCGACGTCCGTGCCAAGTTCAGCACCTTCCTCGAGAACAGCGAGCTGAACCTCGGCCATCTGTTTGCCTTCATCAGCGTGGCCGCTGCCTACAGCCACGGCACGGAGTGGCTCGACCAGTGCATCAGCTACATCGAGGACAACGTGGCGTATGTGGAGCGTACGCTGCGCGAGGAGATGCCGCGCATCTGCATCATCCGTCCGCAAGCCTCGTATCTCGTCTTCCTCGACTGCCGCGGGCTGGGGCTGACGCCCGAGGCGCTGAACCGCTTCTTTGTGGAAGAAGCCCATCTTGCCCTCAACGACGGCGCCATGTTCGGCAAGCCCGGCGAGGGATTCATGCGCCTCAATGTCGCCTCGCCCCGTTCTGTCATCGAAAAGGCCATGCAGCAGCTGAAAGCGGCGTACGACAGGCATTTTGTTTAGTTAAGAGTTAAGAATTAAGAGTTAAGAGTTAAGAAGGAGTGTAGGTGTGAAGAACTCCTACATTTCTGAAAACCGACATTTTTTCTTTTCTCTTAGCTAAATTAATTCTCTTAAAAAAATATAAAATCCGATAAAATATAAAAAATAGCCTTATCTTCGCAGCGCAAATATGTTTAATTATTTTAATATGTGTTTATGAAAAGGCAAATGAAGAGAAAAATGGCACTGCGCGTCGCTGTGGCGGCGGTGTTGCTCCTCTTGGCGCCGTTGGGGGCTTTGGCTCAGGGAATGGCGGTGAGAGGTGTAGTGAATGACGAGACGGGAGAGCCGGTCATCGGCGCTTCTGTTTCTGTGAAAGGGACTACGAACGGCGCCATCACCGACATGGACGGCCGCTTTGCGTTGCAGAACGTGCAGCGCGGCGCCACCATAGTGGTGTCGTTCGTGGGCTATGCGACACAGAACGTCGCCGCTGCTCCCCAGCTCACCATCGTGCTGAAGGAGGATGCCCAGGCTCTTGAGGACGTTGTGGTCGTGGGCTACGGCGTACAGAAGAAGAGCGTGGTGACGGCAGCCATCGCCAAGGTGGATGCCGGCGAACTGGGCGTGGTGGCCCCCGTGCGTGTGGATAACGCGCTGAAGGGCTTGGCTGCCGGCGTGAGCGTAACGGCCAACTCCGGTCAGCCTGGCGACGCCTCGCGCATCCGCATCCGCGGTGTGGGTACCATCAACAACAGCGACCCGCTCTACATCGTCGATGGCATGCCCATCGAAGGCGGTCTGGACTACCTGAATCCCACCGACATCCAGAGCATCGAGGTACTGAAGGATGCCGCCTCGGGCGCCGTGTATGGTGCTCGTGCAGCCAACGGCGTCGTCCTCGTCACCACCAAGAGTGGCAGCAAGGGCAAGGCCAGCATCAGCTACGACTACAGCCACGGCTGGCAGAGTGCCTGGCGTCAGCGCGACGTGCTCAACGCCACCGAATATGCCGTGATGATGAACGAAGGCCGTCTGAACAGCGGCATGGCTCCCCTCTACAACGACCCCTACGCCCTGGGCGAGGGTACCAACTGGCAGAGCCTCGTGTTCAACAACAACGCTCCCGTGGTCTCGCATCAGGTGAGCATCAGCGGCGGCAGCGACAAGAGCGACTATATGCTCAGCGGCGGCTACTTCAAGCAGGACGGTATCGTCGGCGGCAACTACGGACGTTCGAACTACGAACGTCTTACCCTCCGCTCGAACAACAACTACACGGTGTTTGACGAGAGCGCCAGCCGCAACTTCCTCAACAAGCTGAAGCTGAATGCCAACATCAGCTATGCCCGCATCAAGAGCACCGGCATCAGCACCAACAGCGAGTGGGGTTCGATGCTGGGTTCGGCCCTTGCCCTCAGCCCCACGCTCAGCGTCTATGCCGATGCCGCACAGGCAGCCGTGCAGGAAGGACTGGTCAACTACGTGCCCATGTACGATGCCGACGGCCGCCTCTTCATGGTGCCCGGCGCCGCTTACAACGAGATGGTGAACCCCATCGCCAGCCTCTCCATGCATGGCGACCAGGGCTGGAGCCATAAGATTGTGCTCAGCACCAGCGCCGAGCTGCAGCTGTGGGACAACCTGAAGTTCCGCACTTCGTTCGGCTACGACCTCAGCTTCTGGGGCAGCGACGGCTACACACCCATCTACTATCTGGGCAGCAACGTCTGGCGTGACTACAGCAGCGTCAGCAGCAGCATGAACCACAGCAATGTCTGGCAGCTGGAGAACGTGCTCAGCTACGACAAGACCATCGGCTCGCACTCGTTCAGCATCATTCTCGGCCAGTCGGCCAAGGAGACTGTCGGCAGCTACTACATCGGCGGCAGCGCCTACCACATGAAAGATCCCAGCCGTCCCTACCTGAGCTACACCGATGCCCTGCAGGAGAACGGCGAGATGAGCATCTACGGCGGCAAGAACGCCAACGCCACGCTGGCCTCGTACTTCGCCCGTGCCTCGTACAACTACGCCGAGCGCTACATGGTGCAGGCCACCGTCCGCCGTGACGGCAGCAGCCGCTTCGGCTCCAACAACCACTGGGCTACGTTCCCCTCGTTCTCCCTCGGCTGGAACCTCCACAACGAGCCCTACATGCACATGCCCGAAGGCATGACCACCAAGCTGCGTCTGAGCTGGGGTAAGAACGGTAACGAGAATATCGGTAACTTCGGCTATACCGTCCTCACCGCCACGGGCAACAACTACATCTTCGGCGCTGCCGAGAACATGGCGCAGGGCGTCAAGGCCAGTGGCCTCGCCAACCCCAGCCTGCGTTGGGAAGAGTCCGTGCAGACCGACCTCGGTGCCGATTTCGGCTTCTTCGGCAATGCTCTGACCTTCTCCGTCGATTATTATAAGAAGATTACCGACGGCATGCTGATGACGATGAACATCCCCAGCTACGTGGGCGAATCGAAACCCACCGGCAACGTCGGCAAGATGAGCAACAGCGGCGTGGAGATGGAAGCCGCCTACCGCTTCAACGCCGGCGACTTCAACTTCCGCGTCGGTGGCAACCTCACCTACCTGAAGAACGTCCTCATCGAGTACGGCAACGACACCGGCTGGGCCAACTACGACTCCTTCCAGGGCGTGGGCACCGTCAGCCGTGCCGAGAACGGCTATCCCTTCCCCTTCTTCTATGGCCTGAAGACCGACGGCGTCTATCAGACGCCTGCCGAGGCTGCCGAAGGACCCAAGTGGAGCGACGGCACCAGCCCGCAGGCCGGCGACGTGCGCTTTGTCGATATCAGTGGTCCCGACGGACAGAAGGACGGCATCATCGACGACAACGACCGCACCTACATCGGCAAGGGTATGCCCGACTGGACCTACGGCCTCAACCTCAGCGTCTCCTATAAAGGCATCGACCTCAACGTCGTCAGTCAGGGCGTCTGGGGATGCCAGATTTTCGATGCCACCCGCCGTACCGACATCAGCTCCTCCAACCTGCCCGGCTATATGCTCGGCCGCTGGACGGGCGAAGGCACCTCCAACCGCCTGCCGCGCTTCAGCGTGGTTGACAACCACAACTGGGTCAGCAGCGACCTCCTTGTCTATGACGGCAGCTACTTCCGTCTGAAGAACGTACAGCTTGGCTACACCTTCCCCAAGCGTCTCACGCAGAAGATTTTCGTCCAGAACTTCCGCCTCTATGTGGCAGCTGAGAATCTGCTGACGCTCACGAGCTATCCTGGCTTCGACCCTGAAATCGCTTCCGGCGGCACCTCACTGGGCATCGACCGTGGCGTCTATCCGCAGGCACGCACCTACACCGCAGGTTGCAACATCACGTTCTGAAGATGTATGATGTAAGATGTATGATGTAAGTCGAAAGATAATACAATGAAGATTATGAAAAAGCATATCATTTCCCTTTTTGCAGCCGTGGCGCTGATGGCGCTGGCTGCCTGCACCAACTCCTTCCTTGAGGTGGAAGCTCCCATGCAGGAGTTCATCGAGGACTACTTCAAAACCGATGCCCACATTCAGGAAGCTGTCGTGGCCGCATACGACCCCCTGCACTGGACCGACTGGAACGGTAGCCAGTACTGCCCCGTCAACATCATCAGTGACATCATGGCCGACCAGCTTTGGGTGGGCGGTCAGGACAAGAGCGACAACACCTTCTGGCATCTGATGATGAACTTCGAGGCGCTGCCCAACAACTGCCTGAGCGGCATGTGGTGGGTGTCCTACAGTGGCGTCAAACGTTGTAACGACGTCCTTGCCTACGTGGCTGCTGCCCGCGAGAACCTCACGGACGAAGCCGCCAAGTATTATGAGGAACAGGCACGCGTGCTACGCGTATTCTATTACAACTGGCTCTGGAAGTTCTGGGGCAACATCCCCTACTACGAGGAGAACCTCAGCGGCAACTTCCTCTGCGACCAGCAGACAGCCGACTACGTGTATGATAAGATGATCACCGACCTTGAAGGCGCCCTTGCCATCGATGCCCTGCCCATGCGCGAGACGGCTGAGAACTACGGCCGCGTCACCAAGGCCATGGCCTATATGCTCTATGCCGAGGTGGTGATGTACCAGAAAGATGAGGCCCGCTATCCGACCGCCCTCAGCTACATGAAGGAGATTATTGCCGACAGCGGCTATGAGCTGGTCGATGACTACGGCACCATCTTCCTCAACACCGGCGAATGGAGCTCGGAAAGCATCTTCGAAATCACCTACCGCGCCAACGGCTCCTACCGCTCGTGGGGTTCTCCGCTGGTGGCAGGCGGCACGGTCATTCCCCGTCTCATCAGCCCGTACAACTTCAGCGGCGCCGGTCACGAGAACGGCTGGGGCTTTGCTCCCGTCCGTCAGGAGACCTACGACATGTATCAGCCCACCGACGCCCGTCGCGACGCCACCTGCTGGTATGCTCCCGCCGATGGCAGCTACGAGAAGCGCTATCAGGACACAGGCTACTTCCTTGAGAAGTACGTTGCCAAGGCCGGAGGCAATGCCGGACAGATTGCCGACGGTGACCTCAACTACGACAACAACCTGCGCGTCTATCGCTACAGCGAGACGCTGCTCAACGCCGCCGAGCTGCTGCTCGCCACGGGTGGCAGTAACGCCGATGCCAAGACATACCTGAACGCCGTGCACCACCGCGCCGGCCTGGCCGACGACGTGGATGCTACGCTCGACAACATCATCGAGGAACGCCGTCTGGAGTTCGTCGGCGAGGGCAAGCGCTACTGGGACCTCGTCCGTAGCGGCAAGGCCGCCACGACGCTGGTGCCCGATGCCTACGGCTACCGCACCAACACCTGGAGCGAGCAGAAGAAGTACCTGCCCATCCCGCAGAGCGAAATCGATGCCGCCCAGAATACCCTGAAACAGAATGCCTATTAATCCGCTAAAATGAAACCATCTATGAAAAAGATACAGCGCTATTTCGTAGCCCTTCTGGCAGCCCAGATGCTTTTGGTCGTATCCTGCAAGCAGGAGGAGATACCCACGCTCGACGCGGGTGCCATCCCCGAGGCTTCGGCGTACGACAACAACATCAAGATTTCCATTGACCCCGCTACCAATCAGGTCACCTTTGCCCTCGAAGGCGCACAGGGCGTCTATCCCATCTGGATTTTCGACGGGACGACCTACAGCACCACCAACGGCCTTCAGAAAATCTATGCGGTCGCTGGCGACTACACCGTCGATGTCAAAATCGGCAATGCCAATGGCATCAGCGACGGCGTCATCCCTAAGACGTTCCATATCGACAATACCATCATGGACTTCACCAAGTACTACACGTTGCTCTGCAAGGACGGCAAGAAGTGGCACATCGACGGCGAGACAGCCGGGCACATGGGCTGCGGCGAACCCGGCACGACGGGCAACGGCTGGTGGTCGGCTCCCGTGAACGACAAGAAGGACTGGGGCGTCTATGACAACATCCTCACCTTTACCCACGGCGACGAGGGCGACACCTACACCTTCGACCCGGGCGAGAGCGGCACGGTCTATGTCAACAAGGACGTCACCGTATGGCCCGACCTTCGCAACCCCGACGCCGACTTCAACGTGCCTGCACAGCTGCAGACGGTGAACTACGAGCTGGTGGTGGAGGGCAACGACCTCTACATCGTCTTCCCCGAACACACGTTCTTCCCCTACATTGCCAACAACGACATCTGGAACACGCCCCGCTATCGCATCGAGAGCATCACGGCCAAGCAGCTCGACCTCGTCATCGACAACGGTAGCATCGCCTGGCACTACATCCTGAGCAGCGGCGAGGTGAAGAAGACGTTCAACGGCTTTAATTACAAGCACGACGCCAACCTCTGGAAGCCCGTTGACGACGGCTCGGCCTTCGAGATCGTTAGCATGTACTACGCCCACGGCGGCGACTGGGCTGCTTATCCCGACGGCTCCATGACCTACGAGCAGGATGGCCCGAAGTGGACCGTCAACTTGCCGTTCCAGTCCGACCAGCAGTGGCAGGCCCAGTTCCACATCCAGCCTACGCTGGGACTTGCGCTGAGTGCCGCGACTAACTACGACTTCTCGTGCATCATCAACAGCACCACCGACATCGCCGGCGTCACCATCAAGCTGACGGACAACACGGACGACGGCAACTTCCTCTTCGCTGAGCGCATCGACGTGAAGGCCTACGAGGACGTCATCTTCTGGCGCAGCGACCTCGCCGGCATAGACGCCGCAAATACGAAGCTCGTCTTCGACTTCGGCGGCTGTCCCGAGAACACGGTGGTTACCCTCTCGAACATCACCCTCAAGGATCATGCTGTTGACGACGGCACCGTGCTGCCCGACGACAATCCCGAGGAGCCCGTCAATCCCGAGGAGGGCGCACACTACGACATCGCTGGCACGACCAACCTGTGGCGCAACAGCGGCGAGGTGGGCGTGACGTTCTGGTACTCGCCTGCCGACTGGAGCGGCGGACTGACGCCTGAGTTCGAATGGCAGGGCTACGACTTCCGCGTGGTGATGCCCGAAGGCATCGGCGGCAACGAGTGGCAGGGGCAGACGCACTTCACCATCAACGCCCCGGTTTATGCCGACAAGCTCTACGACTTCTGCGCCACCATCAACAGCGGTGCCGACTGTGTCTGCACGGTGAAGCTGGCATGGGAAGGCAACGACAACGATAATTCGTTCTTCTATGTCAACGACGTGCAGCTCAAGGCCTTCGAGGACGTTCCCTTCAAGATGCCGAAGATTGCGCCCAATGTCGATTACGACAAGGTGGCCCTCTTCTTTGACTTCGGCCGCACGCCCGCCGGCACGGAGGTGGTGGTCAAGGACGTCTGCCTGCAGGAGCATCAGGAGCCTAACGGCGGCGGTGGCGACAGCGAGGGCGAGAACCTCTGGCCGGCTGCTGAGGTCAACTACGGCTTCTGGTATGCCAACAGCGGCTGGGGACAGATTGACAATCCTCAGTGGGAGCCTCTTGCCGGTAACGGCATCCGCGTCGTCATCCCCGAAGGCATCGGCGGCAGCGAATGGCAGGGCCAGACACAGTTCCACACCAACATCCCCGCTTCGGCCGACAAGACCTACAACTTCAGCATGGACGTTGATGCCGATGCCGACATGGTCATCACCGTGAAGCTGGCTTGGGAAGGCAACGACAACGACCACGCCTTCTTCTATGCCAACGACTTCCAGGTCAATGCCTACGAGACGGCCACCTTCACGATGAAGGGCGTTGCTCCCGATGTCGATTACGATGCCTGCGTGCTCTTCGTCGATCTGGGCCGTTCGCCCGCAGGTTCCACCGTCGAGCTTAAGAACATCAAGCTGGCTGAGGCCGGTGGTGGTGCCGCTCCCACGCCGCAGGGCACGCAGCTCTGGGATCCGGAGAAGGTAACCTTCACCTATTGGTATTCGGCTGGCGACTGGAGCGGACAGCTCGCTCCCGACATCATGTGGGATCCCTCGAAGGAGTCTGTCGTGCTGACGATGCCCGAGGGCATAGGCGGCAGCGAATGGCAGGGACAGAGCCACTTCACGCTCGACGCTCCCGTCTATGCCGCCAAGAAGTACGACTTCGGCATCACCATCAACAGCTCGACCGACTGCGTCTGCACCGTCAAGCTGGCCTGGGAAGGCAACGACAACGAGAATTTCTTCTTCTACAAGAACGACGTTCAGCTCAGCGCCTACGAGGATGTCCGCTTCGAACAGCTCGGCATTGCTCCCAACGTCGATTACGACAAAGTGGCCCTGTTTGTTGACCTTGGCCGCACGCCCGCCGGCAGCGAGGTCACCATCAGCGGTTTCTCGCTCATAGAATACTAAGTCCGATGAGACCCATGAATTTCCTGTTCACACTGCTCGCCCTCCTCTCCTTCACGGCCTGTGGAGGAGGGGAGGAGCAGGGTGGAGGACAAACGGCATCCTCCATCACGCTCAGCGGAGATAAATTCTCTTTAGGCCATGAAGGCGGCACGTTCACCGTCGATGTCAAAGCATCGCGCGAGTGGAGCGCCTTCAGCGACAACGACTGGCTGAAGGTCACCTACAACGCCGGAACTTCTCACGAAGGGAAGGTCGACGTCGTGGTGGCTGAGAACACCATTACGTCCAACCGTAGGGGCACGGTGGTTGTGAAGGCCGGCGCCGGACGTGCCGTCATTTCGGTTATTCAGGACGCTGCACCTGAAATCAAGTACAGCGACCTCTGTCCCCTCGATGGCTACCAGCTCGTCTGGCAGGACGAGTTCGAGACGGACGGCATCCTGAAAGGCGACTGGACGTATCAGACAGCCCGTCCCGGCTGGGTGAATCATGAGCTGCAGACCTATGTGGAGCAGACATCGCCCAAGGGCAATCCCGTGGCGGAGTGCTCGAAGGGTACGCTCAAGATTAACTGCTTCAAGGAGGACGGAACCGTCTATTCCGGTCGCGTCTATGCCTGCCGGAACAAAGGCTGGAAGTACGGTTACGTGGAAGCACGTATCAAGTTGCCAGCTGGCAAGGGCACTTGGCCCGCCTTCTGGATGATGCCTGTGAACTTCACCTCCTGGCCTGACGATGGTGAAATTGACATCATGGAGGAAGTGGGCTATCACCCCAACTACACCTCCTCGTCCATCCACTGCAAGAAGTACTACCACAGCATTGGCACACAGAAGACGAAAGAGCGTTACCAGGCCGGTGCCGAAGGTGAGTTCCATGTCTATGCCCTCGAATGGACGGCCGACTACATCCGTACCTACGTGGACGGTAAGGAGCTGTTCTACTTCGAGAATGACGGCAAGGGCGACAAGCAGACGTGGCCATTCAACACGCCGTTCTACGTCATCCTCAACCTGGCTTGGGGTGGCGACTGGGGCGGCGCGCAGGGCGTGGACGAGAGCGCTCTGCCCGTGTCGATGGAAGTCGATTACGTCCGCGTGTTCCAGAAACCGTAAAAGAATTCTTGGAGCAGCGAGAGCTAACAAACTTGTTTGCTCTGCCTTGTAAGGAGGAAGAAGACCGAAGGACAGTCGTGACAAGATACGACGAAGTCAATTGCCTTGTATATACTAAATCCAAGCGCTTGGAACTCAAAATCCAAGCGCTTGGATTTTAAGAAGCAAGCGCTTGGAATTGACGTTTGCTCCTATTGTTTCGGTTGTTTCGAAAAAAGTAAAATCAAATCTTTTTCCTTTTTATTTGGTTATTCCAGAAAAAGAAACTATTTTTGCCCAACCGATTACAAAATCAAACAATTCTTGACCCAAGAGAATCACGTATGTTGAATTGCGAAAAGAAATTTCACGAAATCTATCACAAGGATGCCTCGGCTTTGGCGTTCTGTCCGTATCGTATCTGTCCCATCGGAGCACACTCAGACCATAATCTGGGCAAGATTACGGGGTTGGCCATCGACAAAGGCATCCACATTGCCTATAGCCCTAAGGAGAATGGCGTTATTGAACTTTGCTCGCTGCAGTTTGACAAGCGTGCACAGTGGCATGTGGCGCAGGTGCCCGAGCGTCATCAGGACGATTGGGCGGACTATCTGCGCGGTGCCACGCTGGAGCTGGGCCGTCGCTATCCGCTGACGCGCGGTCTGAGTGGCGTCATCGAGGGCTCGCTGCCTATTGGCGGGCTGTCGTCGTCGGCTGCCGTGACGCTGTCGTTCTTCAGCGCCCTGTGTGCCGTCAACGGACTGAAGCCCAACGAAGGAGAATTGATCCGTATGGCGGTGTCGGTGGAGAACAACTACGTGGGCGTCAGCAGCGGAAAGCTTGACCAGAGCTGCGAGATATTCTCCCGCAAGGACAAACTGCTCTATCTCGACACGTTGGACGATACGTACGAGCTGATACCCATCCACCCGCAGATGCCACCGTACGACATCCTGATTCTTTTTAGCGGTGTGGAGCGTACGCTGGCGGGCAGCGCGTTCAACATGAGGGTTGACGAGGCCCGTTCGGCAGCGTATGCGTTGAAGGCTTTTGCGGGCATGCCCTATGGGAAGTTCGGCGAGACCAACCTGCGCGAGATTCCCCGCGAGGTGTATGAGCAGTACAAGAGCCGTCTGCCGGAGACGTGGCGTCGGCGCGCCGAGCATTGGTACACCGAGTTTGCCCGTGTGGAGGCTGGTGCTGAGGCCTGGCGCCGGGGTGACCTGGAGGCGTTCGGACGGCTTAGTTTCGAGAGCGGGCGTTCGTCCATTGTAAACTGGGAGACCGGTTCGCCCGAGCTGAAGGCACTTTACGACATCATGACGCATACCGATGGTATCTATGGCGGACGCTTCAGTGGTGCCGGGTTCAAGGGCTGCTGCATGGCTTTGGCCGATCCCGATTTCCGCGAAAACATCACCGAAAAGGTGACTGCTGCCTACCTGCGTGAGTTCCCCGCCCTGAAGGGTAAGTTTTCTATTCACGTCTGCCAAAGTGCCGACGGCGTGAGAGTTGGCGCCTTCGGCGCAATTAGGAATTAGGAATTAAAAATGAAAAATGAAGAATGAAAAATAAAATGTCCTGTATGCAAAGTTCCCTTGCCTCTGCCGCTTCCTCCGCTGGCAAAGCTATTTATTTTTCATTCTTCATTTTTCATTCTTCATTAAAAAAATAGTAAATCGTGAAATCGTAAATATCCATGAAGTGTCTGATTCTTGCTGCGGGGTATGCAACCCGCCTTTATCCTCTGACGGAAAACTTCCCGAAGCCGCTGTTGAAGGTGGGCGACCGCACCATTCTGGACTGGTTGGTTGATGACATCGACACCAGTGGCGTGGTGGATGAATATATCGTTATCTCCAACCATCGCTTCGCCCACCATTTCGAAGCGTGGGCGGCGCAGAAGCCCCAGCACATTACGGTACTTGACGACGGGACGGAAACCAACGAAACTCGTCTGGGAGCCGTACGCGACATTGAACTGGCTATCGGCCTGGGGCAGGCTGCCCACTCATACCTTGTCATAGCAGGTGACAACGTGTTGGATTTCAGTCTTACCTGTTTCATTGACTATGCTCAGCGGAAGGGCGCTTCGTGCATCATGCGCTACAATGAGCCTTCGGATGCCCGGCTGCTGAAATGCGGCGTGGTGACGGTGGATGATGACGACCGCGTGCTGCGTATGACAGAGAAGTCGCCTGCGCCCGAGACGCATTGGGCTTGTCCGCCTTTCTACTATTATACGGCTGCCGACGCTCAGCTGGTAGAGCAGGGCATTGCTGCCGGATGCGGCACGGATGCTCCTGGCAGCTACATCGCTTGGCTTTGCAGCCAGGTGCCCGTGTATGCGATGGAGATGCCCGGCCGCCGGTACGACATCGGCAACCTGCAGAGCTACGAAGAGGTGCAGCGTACGTACAAGGGAATCGAAAAATAGGATTATCAAACCATTATAATAAAGAGTTATGGAAAACATGTCAAGAAGAAATTTCCTGAAAGCGATGGGTGCGACGACGGCAGGCGTTGTGCTGTCGGCATCCCCAGTGAGTGCTGCCGAGCGTCTGGCTGACAAGAAGCCCAAGAAGAAAGCAGCTCCTGAAGAGCCTGCCAAGGTGAAGCTGGCTTGCGTGGGCATTGCCAACCGCGGACGCCAGATTATCGGCGACCTCGAACGTACGGGATTGTGCGAGATTGTTGCCTTGTGTGACGTCGATCCCAACAGCAAGGAGTCGAAGCAGACCATTGCTGAGCATCCGAACGCCAAGGTCTTCACCGACTTCCGCGAGATGTTCGACAAGTGCGCGGGCGAGTTCGAAGCCGTCAGCGTCGCCATCCCCGACTTCGCCCATTTCCCCGTCTGCATGCTGGCTATCTCAGAAGGCAAGCATGTGTATGTGGAGAAACCGCTGGCGCGTACCTTCCAGGAGATTGAGTTGCTGATGGACATCGCCCGCCGCCATCCCGAGGTGGTGACGCAGGTGGGCAACCAGGGGCACTCCGAGGCCAATTACTTTCAGTTCAAGGCCTGGAAGGAGGCGGGTATCATCAAGGATGTCTATCGCATAGACGCCCACTTCAACGACTGGCGCCGCTGGTATCCCTACGACCCCAATACCGACCACTATCCCGAGGCTCAGCCCGTGCCCGATGGCATGAACTGGAACGTCTGGAACGGCACATCGCACTTCCACGACTATAACGATAAGTACCACCCCGGCAACTGGCGCGGATGGTTCGACTTCGGCCTCGGCGCGCTGGGCGACTGGGGCGCACACCTTATCGACACCTGCCATGAGTTCCTTGAACTCGGACTTCCCTATGAGGTCGATCCGCTGAAGATTACGGACTACAACGACTACTTCTTCCCCAAGGAGACGACGCTCCGCTTCCGCTTCCCCTCGCGCGGCGACATGCCGCCCGTGGAACTGACTTGGTACGACGGCGAGAAGAACCTGCCGCCTCTTCCCGAAGGCTACGGTTCGATGACGAACAACCAGAGCGACGTGCCCGCCTCGGGCCAGAACGTCCCCGGAAAGGATGCCAAGCTTAGCCCGGGCAAGATTATCTACAGCAAGACGCTTACGTTCCGTGGTGGCAGTCATGGCTCCACGTTGCGCATCATTCCCGAAGCGGTGGCGCGCGAGATGGAAGGTAAGCTCCCCGAGGTGCCCCAGAGCCCGTCGAACCACTTTGCCAACTTCCTGCTGGCTTGTCAGGGCAAGGAGCAGACGCGCTCGCCGTTCCATATCTTCGGTCCCATGGCCCAGTGCTTCTGCCTCGGCATCATCGCCATACGCACACAGGAGAAGGTGGTGTTCGATGCCCGTACGAAGAGTATTACCAACAACGCTTTCGCCAACGCCCTGCTCACCGGCATGCCCCCAAGAAAGGGCTGGGAGGAGTTCTATAAGCTCTGACCATCTTGTTCATCGTCCATCGTTCAATTTTTTTAAAATGAAAAAGATATTCTTTGTTGCATTTGCCTCTTCGTTACTGTTTGCCTCGTGCTGCGGACAGAAGAAGGAAACCTGCTGCCAGGACAAGTGTGATGCCCCCAAAGGCGTGGCGGCGATGTGCCCGCAGGAACGGGATAAAGTGATTGCAGAGGCTGTCGCCTTGAAAAACGACAAGCCCAACACCCTGAGTGTAAAGGAGAAGGCCGACGGCTGGAAGCTGCTGTGGGATGGTAAGACCTCCAATGGCTGGCGAAGCGCCCGCGGCGATGCCTTCCCCGACCACGGTTGGAAAATGGCCGACGGCATCCTTACCGTAGAGGCCGCCGACGGAGCCGAATCCGGCAACGGGGGCGACATCATCACCATCGACGAGTATGCCAACTTCATCCTGAAGGTTGATTTCCGCATTACGCCGGGTGCCAACAGCGGCATCAAGTACTTCGTTGACCCGGGGCTGAACAAGGGTCCTGGCTCGGCCATCGGCTGCGAGTTCCAGATTCTCGACGACGAGCTTCACCCTGACGCCAAGCTGGGCGTGAAGGGCAACCGTACGCAGGGCTCGCTCTACGACCTCATCCCCTCGCGCAACGGCGACTGGGACGCCATCAGCGATGCCGACGGGTTCAAGACGGCTATGGTGGTCGTCATGGGCAACCACGTGGAGCATTGGCTCAACGGCGTGAAGCTCTTGGAGTATGAGCGTAACAACGAGATGTGGAACGCTCTTGTGGCCTACAGCAAATATCGCGATTGGCCCAACTTCGGCAACCACAAGACGGGGCATATCCTGCTTCAGGACCACGGTAATGAGGTCTGCTTCCGCAACGTGAAAATCAAAGTGCTGGAGTAAGCGTGGCAGAAAAGAAACTCTACTGGTACGTCGGCTTCACGCGGTCGTGCCTGGAAAAGAAGGTCGGCGAATCGCTGGCGGCTTTGGGCGTGGAATACTACCTGCCCATCCAGAAGGTCCGGCGAAAGTGGAGCGACCGCATCAAGGTGGTGGACAAGCTGGTGCTGCCGCACATGATTTTTGTGCGCACTGATCAGGACACGCGGGTTAAGTTGCTGCCGCAGGTTTATGGCTTGACGGGCTACATGAGCACGAAAGGCCCTTACACTCCGATTGTCGTGCCGGAGAAACAGATGGAGGCATTCCGCTTCATGGTGGATAACGCGAGCGACGAAGTGACGTTCGAGCAACGTCCCCTGAAGCCCGGTGACCCGATAGAGGTGCTCTTCGGTCCGTTGGCCGGCATGCGGGGCGAGCTGATTAAGACGCAAAAGGGAGACTATGTGGCTATCCGTCTGGACTCGATGGGCGCCGCTATGGTGCAGGTGTCGTCAGACACCATCCGACGCTACGACCCGACGAAGGACGAGGCCATCATCCTGTAGCTTTTGCAGGAAATCAGCTACGACGAAATTGCTGCCTCCGACGAAGATGAAGTCGTCGGGGGCGGCGTCGTTTTTGGCGGCACAGAAGGCTTCGCCGACGCTGGCAAATTCTCGTCCCGTCAGTCCATAGCAGCGGGCGAAGGCAAAGAGCGTGTGGCTCTTCAGGGCGCGGCGGGTGCTGGGCTGAGTGAGGTAGTAGGTGGCGTGGCGGGGCATGTCGTTGAGCACAGGGCGGATGTCCTTGTCGTCCACGAAGCCCAGCACGATGCGGAGCGTGCGGCAGGATTGCTGCTTCAGCTGACGGATGTTGTCGCGCAGGCCCCCGGCGTTGTGGCCGATGTCGCAGATGACCGTGGGGCTCGTGCCTACCTGCTGCCAACGCCCCATCAGTCCGGTGAGGTCGCAGACGTGAGCAAAACCTTCGCGTATGCTGTCATCTGGGAGGGTGTAGCCCAGACGCCGCAACTCGTTGACGGCGCAGAGGATGGTGCGGGCGTTTTTCTGTTGATAGGAGCCTTTGAGCTGCATGGCGGGGAGGACTGGGGGGACTGGAGAGGCTGGAGAGACAGGAATGGTTGGATGGGATGGGCTGTCGGCGAAGGTGATGGGGGCGTGCTGCGACTGGGCTTTGGCTGCGAAGACGGGGCGCGTCTCGGGCAGGGTCTCGCCGATGACGACAGGCGTGTGAGGCTTGATGATGCCGGCCTTTTCGAAGGCTATCTTCTCCAGCGTATCGCCGAGCAGGGCGGTATGCTCCAGGCTGATGTTGGTGATGATGCAGAGGTCGGGGTGTATGATGTTGGTGCAGTCGAGCCGTCCGCCAAGCCCCACTTCCACAACGGCTACATCGACGTGCTCGTCGGCGAAGTAGCGGAAGGCGAGGGCTGTGGTGACCTCGAAGAACGAGGGGTGGAGCGGCTCGAAAAACGTCCGCTCGTTTTCCACAAAATGCGCCACGTAGTCGTGTGGTATGGGCTTGCCGTTCACGCGGATGCGTTCGCTGAAGTCCAGCAGGTGCGGGGAGGTGTAGAGGCCGACGCGGTAGCCTGCCGACTGTAGGATGGCCGCCAGCGTGTGCGAGCAGGAGCCCTTGCCGTTGGTGCCGCCGACATGGATGGTGCGATAGTGGCGATGGGGATGGCCGAAGTGCTCGTCGAGCGCCAGCGTGTTGTCCAGCCCCTCCTTGTAGGCGCCAGCGCCTATGTGGTGGAATGCAGGAGCGCAGCGGCACAGATAGTCAATGGCTTCCTCGTAGGTCACGGATGTTTAGTCAAACAGGTTCTTGAACTTCTGGAAGAAGCTCTGGCGGGTGCTTTCGGAGGGCTTGAAGTTGTCTGACTCGCGCAGTCCTTCAAGGGCGTTCTTCTCGTCGCGGCTCAGGGCTTCGGGTATATAGACGCTGATGCGCACCAGCAGGTCGCCGTTTCCGTAGCCGTTGATGGCGGGCAATCCCTTTCCGCGCAGGCGCATCACCTTGCCGGGCTGTGTGCCGGGCTCGATGGTCATGCGCACCTTGCCGGTGATGGTGGGGATATCGACCTGACCGCCCAGCGCCGCCTGCGGGACGCTGATCATGAGGTTATAGACGAGGTCGTTGCCGTCGCGGATGAGCTCTTTCGACTCCTCTTCCACAATCTGTATGTAGAGGTCGCCGGGCACGCCGTTGTGCTTGGCGGCATTGCCCTTGCCACTCATGGTAAGCTGGTACTCGCTGGTAGCGCCTGCGGGAATCTTGGCCGTAATGATTTCCTCGCCATAGACGATGCCTTCTCCGCTGCACTTGCGGCATTTGTTCTTGATGATCTTGCCTTCGCCTCCGCAACGCGGGCAGGCAGCCTGCGTCTGCATCATGCCGAACATGCTCTGGCGTGTGCGGACGACGTAGCCCGTGCCGTGGCAGTCGGGGCAGGTCTCGCTGGCGCTTCCCTTCTCGGCACCTGTGCCGTGGCAGTCGGGGCAAGGGACGTACTTCTTCACCTTCAGCTTCTTTTCCGTGCCGGTGGCAATCTCCTGCAGGCTGAGCTTCACCTTGACACGCAGGTCGCTGCCACGATAGACGCGTTCGGCCTGACGTCCGCCGCCGAATCCGCCTCCGCCGAAGGCGCTGCCGAAGCCGTGCCCGCCGAAGATGTCGCCGAACATGCTGAAGATGTCGTCCATCGAGAATCCTCCGGCGCCGAATCCGCCTGCGCCGCCCATGCCGTCGACACCCTCGGGGCCGAACTGGTCGTAACGGGCGCGCTTGTCCTTGTCGCTCAGGACGCTGTAGGCCTCGGCGGCCTCCTTGAACTTATTCTCGGCCTCCTTGTCGCCCGGGTTGCGGTCCGGGTGGTATTTGATGGCGAGCTTCTTGTACGCCTTCTTTATTTCGTCTTCCGAGGCGTTTTTGTCAACGCCCAGGACTTCGTAGTAATCACGTTTTGCCATAGTGTTTTTTCTCCTTATTTTAATTAGCCACCACTACTTTGGAGTGGCGGATGACGCGGTCGTTTAGCTTGTAGCCCTTCTGCACGCAGTCGATGACCTGTCCCTTCTGACTGTCGTCGGTGGCGGGCACCATGGCGATGGCCTCGTGGAAGTCGGTGTCGAACGGCTGCCCCTCGGTCTCAATCTTCTTCAGTCCGTTCTGTTCGAGGGTGGTGCGGAACTTGGTGGCGATGAGTTCGAAGCCTTCGCGGACGCTGGCGGCGTCGTCGGTCTTGGCCATGGCGTCCAAGGCGCGGTCCATGTCGTCGAGGATGGGCAGCACGGCTGTCATCAGGTGGGCCGAGCCGTTGAGGACGAGCTCGCTCTTCTCCTTGAGGGTGCGCTTGCGGTAATTCTCGAACTCGGCCATCTGACGGAGGTATTTGTCGTGAAGTTCGTTGAACTTCTCCTCGGCCTCGGACAGGGCAGAGAGCAGCTTTTCTTCCTCGGTGGCTGAGGGCTGGGAATCGTCGGAGGGCTGGGGCTCTTGGGGCTGCTGGGACTCTTGGGACTCTTGGGACTGCTGGGGCTCCTGGGCGTTGGCTTCGATGGTTTCTTCTTGGCCTTCGGCCTGGGGCTTGCTGGCTTCTGATGCTGATTCTTTCATATATCTCTTGTTTTTGTTTTTCTTTGACATAGGGTGTAGGGTTTTAATGTTTCTGCCGCATAGTATGCAAAAACCGTGCCATGTCAGTCTCTCCGCCATAATTGGAGTCTTTCAGGCGACAATTGCGCCAATTGTGACACGTAGGCCGTCTTGTCCTGTCATATAGGGGCCGGATGTCGTTCCCGTAGGAATTATTCTCGGCCATGCAAAGGGCTTTTCTTAAAACTCAGCTGAGATTTAATTAAAACCCAATTGAGATTTAATTAAAACCCAGCTGAGTTTTAAAAACAACCCAATTGGGTTTTAAGAAAAAGGGAAAGGGATATACCTGTTTCCTTGGTCCTTTTGTGATTTACAATCAAAACTCTACAGTTCGGATTCGCGACGCAGAGAAACAACATTTTTGTGTGTAAGATGCCTTTTAGGGAGAGGGCGATTATTCCTTCAGGAAGTTGCCGTCGAACGTGAGGGGAAGCAGCTGCCCGACGCCTTCGAATACATAGACGCCCTGTGTGCCGTAGAGCAGTATGCGCATGGGCCGTCCGGCACGTGCCTCCGTCTCCAGCATCACCTGACGGCAGGCGCCGCAGGGTGGGGTGGGGGCAGACGTCAGCCCGTCGGCATCGGCGGCGGCGATGGCCAGCGCTTCCACGGCATGGTCGGGGTACTGTGCTCCGGCATAGAACAGCGCCGTACGCTCGGCACAGAGGCCCGACGGGAACGCCGCGTTCTCCTGGTTGCTGCCGGTGACCACCGTGCCGTTGTCGAGCCGTACGGCCGCGCCCACGTGGAAATGGCTGTAGGGCGCATAGCTGCGCCGCGTAGCATCCTGTGCAGCCAGCACCAGCGCACGGTCGGCGTCGGAGAGTTCGTCGAAATGGTATAGCGTGTAGTGGCACGCGTGAGTGAATTCTTTCATTTTCTTTCATAGATTTTCTGCAAAAATAAGGGAACTGTTGCACAAATCCAAAATTTTTCCGTATTTTTGTGCGCTGAAACCCCTAAGAACCCTCTTTTTGAACAATGAGACGCCTTCTCCTGACTTTTTTCGTGACTGCAACGGCCCTCTCTGCCTCGGCACAGAACCAGCAATACGTCAAATACATCAATGACCACAAGAGCCTGGCCATCGACCAGATGAAGAAATACCACATCCCCGCCAGCATCACGCTGGCGCAGGCTTTGCTCGAGTCGGGCGCCGGTCAGAGCGAGCTGGCGCGCAGCAGCAACAATCACTTCGGCATCAAGTGCCACGACTGGGGCGGCCGCAAAGTCTATCGCGACGACGACCAGCGCGACGACTGCTTCCGCGTCTATAAGTCCGTCCGCGACTCCTACGAGGACCACTCCATCTTCCTCTCGTCCCACCAACGCTATGCAGGCCTCTTTCGCCTGAAGCCGACCGACTATGTCGGCTGGGCGCGCGGGCTCAAGATGGCCGGCTATGCCACCAGTCCCACCTATGCTGACAGGCTCATCAACATTATCGAGTCGTACAGCCTCGACCGCTACGACTCCGACGACTGGAAGTACGCCCCCACCTATTACCCCGAGAGCCCCCACACTCCCCATCTGGCCAACGGCCTGGTCTATGTCATCGCCCGCCAGGGCGACACCATGCAGGGCATAGCCGACGAGTTCAAAATCCCGCGCAGCAAGCTCATCCGCTACAACGACCTCTACAAAACCTACGTCCCCCAGAAGGGCGACATCATTTACCTGCATCGCAAGAACGCCCGTGCCCAGAAGGGCTATGCCCTCCACATCGTCAAAGACGGCGAGAGCATGTACCTCATCTCGCAGATGTACGGCATCCGTCTCGCCCGCCTCTATAAATTAAATAAGGATAAGGGCGACATCTACACCTATAGCCCCCGCATCGGCGACCTCATCCGCCTCCGCTGACATTCCTCTTGACACGTGTCCGCACGAATGGACCGCGAATTGACCAAAGTGTCTGTTCGTACCAGAAAAAAGTGAAAACCCAGCAGGAAAAGCAGAGTTCTGTATTTCTGCAAGAATATGCGGAAAAGGATGGTTTGAGGGCGAAAAAGTGGGAAAAAGTTTGCAAATCTAAAAAAAAGTTATTTACTTTGCGGGTCTTAGGAAATGAAAAGTAAGCCATAGCAGATAGTGATAGATATAAAAATAATGTTTAACTTAAAAAGTAAGCTTATGAAACTAAGGAATTTACTTTTTTGTGGCGTTTGTGCTCTGAGCACCACCTTCGGCTTTGCCCAGAACCAGACGTTTCCGTTCACGCTGACTACGGCCGACGGCCTGCCCGAGCAGACCACGGCTGCAGCCAACTCGTTCTCGAGCTGGGTCTCTCCGACGTACACGTTCGACGAGCCCGTCTCATCGTTCCGCTTGACGGTCACCCACACCAGCTGGCAGGATGCCTACAACACCAGCACCAACGGTGGCCGTGGCTACATCTTCTTCACCATGGGTGAGTTCTACCTCTACGATGCCGCCGGCAACCAGGTTGAGCTGACCGAGGAAAACTTCTACGGTAATGCCACCGAGTCCCCCGCCACCAACGACGGTGTCATCGGTAACCTGTGCGATGGCGACATCAGCACGCACTACCATACCCAGTACAGCGCTACCGAGGAACCCCGTCCCATCGGCCGCGAGTACTACCTCGAAATCACCCTTCCCGAGCCGATGCAGTCGTTCTCCTTCGGCTTTGCCAAGCGCAGCAACAGCGCCAACATCCCCAGCGAAATCATCGTCACAAAGGGTGGCGTCGAGGCCGACCCCTATGCTGAGTTCGGTTTTCAGCTGGGCGAGAAGACCACGGAGCTCGAGGGCGGTGGCCTCTACGTCTTCGCCGACGAAGGCAATATCAAGACCGATGCCTGGGAAGGCGAGCTGACTACCTATCTGGCTACAGGTAAGGATCCCCGCTACGCCAGCCCTGCCGGTACCGACAAGTACTACCGTATCCGTCGTACCGCCAACGTGGACTGCATCTTCGAGGCCGTTCCCGCTGGCGAAGAAGGCAAGTTCTACCTGAAGTCCTACCTCGGCGGCTCCTACATCAAGGCAGCCAACGTGTCCGACGGTTCCGTCTTCATCGAGCAGGCCGGCAGCTTTGCCGAAGCCGGTAAGTTCTATCTCGACGAAGAGGGCTATCTGGTGTGCAACAACCACTACTACGCCACCAACAGCCAGGAGACCCTCGTGGCCTATGACCACGGTGTCCGCGTGATGAGCATCTACAAGGCCAGCATCAACACCACGTTCCTGCTGAAGGATCTCACCACCCTGATTGCCGATGCCGAGAAGGCCCTTGCCGACAACAAGGAGGCACTCACCGCTTCTTCCGACGGCGAGATTGAAGCCCTTGAGGCCGCCATCGCCGACGCCAAGAAGGTGACCGACGCCAACAGCGCCGAGGAGATTTCGGCAGCCAAGTCGGCTGTCGAAGAGGCTGCCATCAGCTTCATGAAGCTCTACATCTACTACTATCTGGACTACATCCAGGAGCTGCTCGACGAGGACAACTTCGGTATGACCTTCGGCCAGTATCCGCTTGCCGACAAGCCCAAGCTCGAGAGTAAGCTGGAAGAGCTTCAGGCCGACGAGGAGAACCGCTCATTTGCCTCCCTCGAGGATGTTTCCAACTACGTCTCTCAGCTGAAAGCCTTCATGGATCAGATTCAGCCTATCCATGAGTACGACACCCTTCCGCAGACCTTTGTCGCAGCCGACGGCGAGAAGCAGCTGGGTACGCTGGTTGACTACACGGGCTATCCCAATGTGACGAGCAATACTAATAAGTATGTCTATACCTCCAAGACCTTCGTCCTTGAGCAGCCCATCGGCGACTTCTACGTGACCTTCGTCCACACCAACGACGGTGACCACGGCGGCGGCTACGAGTGCACCGCTCTGGCTAACTTCGCCGTCTTCGACGAGAACGGCGACGAGGTTGACCTCGCTTCCACCGACTTCGAGACCAACGCTCAGGAGTCCTCTGAGGGCCCGATGGAAGGCATCTGCGACAAGTACGACGACGGCACGCCCGATGTCAGCACCTACTGGCACTCGCTCTGGAGCAGCTCCGACAAGTCCACCGGCGAGCACTACATCCACGTGACGCTGCCCAAGACGCTCAGCGCCTTCAGCTTCCAGTACATCACCCGTGGCACGGGCATCGCTCCGAAGGAAATCGTGGTCGGTCTTGAGCCTTATCACTACATTCCCGATGCAACGGTCAACATCCGTCAGCAGATCACGAAGGTTTCCGAACTCGACCCGAGCAAGTACTACATCTTCTACGGCAACATCGAGAAGGTTTCTGCCGGTAAGGAAGGCACGGGCTTCTACGCAGGCCTCAGCTCCACCTATGGCAGCACGCCGATGAAGGAAGGCGTCTTCAAGGTCATTCCTGGCGAAACCGAAGGCACCTACAAGGTCAACTTCGTCGTTGACGGCATCTTCCTCACACGTCCTACATCCTGGACATCCGCTACCTCTACCATCAACTCTGCCGAGGCTGGTGAGTTCTTCTTCACCGAGAGCGCCAACCTGGCCGACGCCTTCAAGGTCTGGGCTGGTCCCACGGAGGCCGACGAGGCTGACACCAAGTACATGCTTCAGGACTGGAGCGGCAAAATGGGTTACTACAAGATTGCCGGCGAAGGCTTCGAGGCTGACGATACCGACGGCGAGTCCGACTGGTATGTCTATGAGGTCGATCCCGTTGCCTACAACGTCTTCGTCACTCCTATTAAGAAGGCCTCTCAGCTCAACACCGAGGACCTCTTCGCCATGCGCGGCAACCTGGAGGTTGTCAGCAAGGGCGCTCCCGGCTCGGGCTTCTATGAGGATTTGAATTCGCTGGGTGCCGGTGTGCAGGCCACCAACTTCACGCTCTTCAGACTCGAAGAGGGTGCCAACGGAAAGTATAAGGTTCACTTCGTCGATAAGGACGTCTATCTGAAGGCTCCTACCTCATGGGCTGCTATGGCTACGACCGAGAATGCTGCTGAGGCTGGCGAGTTCGTATTCGACGAGAGCAGCAACCTCGCAGGTGCATTCAAGATCTACGCTAAGGGCACGTTCGAGAAGGACAACGCTCAGATGGAAGGCCTCAACATGCTGCAAGACTGGGGCGAGTACATGGGTTCGTATCCCATCCCCTCTCTGGCCGATGACGACACCGACGGCGAGTCCGACTGGACGCTCTACAAGGTCGGCGACCCGAACGAGGAGGAACTCTTCCTTGAGGACTTCCTTGGCGACTATGAGTACAGCTGGAACAACTACTGGGAGACCTCCGAGACCAAGACGTTCGACTGCACGCTCGTTGCCGATCCCGATGTTGAGAACGGCATCATCATGCAGAGCTACTACAACGAAGGTCCGTGGAAGGGCGTCTTCGACGGCGTGGCTCACACCATCACCTTCCCGGGTGCTCAGATCATCAACGACACCAACGACGAGCGCTGGTATGGCGTTGTCATGCGCACCAGCGGCATCGACGACGACATCGTCTTCCAGATCGACCTGCTCAACAACACCATCGTTGCCAGCGGTCAGATTGGTATCCAGTATGTCGATCGCTACTGGTACGAGACCCGCTCCGGCGAAGCCAGCAATGGTGGTTGGTGGATGCTGTCCAGCTCTTGGACCAAGCTCACCAAGAAGGGTGGCGACAACCGCATCGACCAGCCCATCGTGGACAACGCTTCCGATGCTAAGGTGGTCAGCGTAAGCTTCTACACCGTCGGTGGCCAGGCTATTGCCGAGCCCGTCCAGGGTGTCAACATCGTCCGCACCGTCCTCTCCGACGGCACGGTCAAGACGGCAAAGGTGCTGGTGAGGTAATCCTTCCCCCAATCCGATAACTCCTTTCAAGTGGGGCGGCTTCCGGCCGCCCCACTTGTCATTTTAGAAATCTGTCCGGGGGGAGATTCCTATAATAAAATCATCATTATCCGCTGATGTACGTTTAGCGGACAGCAATAATTCCGTTTCTTTCGTTTTAAAAGCAAAAGACGAATAAAAAACTAATCGATGGCAACCATACCCTTTCCAACATACTTTCAGAAATCAGCTGTCAGCCGTCAGCCTTTTTGATGGAAGAGGGAAGATGGATGATGAGGAAGACCTCTAAAGGCTGGCGGCACAGCGTTTAACGTCGGCGGCACAGCGTTTAACGTCGGCGGTACAGCGTTTAACGTTGGCATACTTCATGATTTCGTGCGCCCAAATCAGGATATGGAATCATATCCTGCTGAGCAGCAACCCGATACATCCTGACGGCTGACACCTCATTTCTGAAAGTAGTTTGGGACGGCTCTCTGCAGCGCTGCGTAAAATGACCGTGAACGGACGGAACAGCGAGCGCCATCAAGTTTGCTTGAATGGCCGAGTCGTGACGGACGAAGACAAAGCCAGTGTCCGTGAATTATTGCTGTCCGCTAAAAGTTTCAAAGTGATAAACCATGTGTCCGTAGTGCCGATACGCTATTTCAACGTAAATGTCCGTCTGTTGGTTGTCAAGTATCCTTGCAAGAGCGGAATACGGGAATCGAACCCGCCTCCTCGGCTTGGGAAGCCGATGCACTACCGATGTGCTAATTCCGCTTATCTGATTTCGGCTGCAAAGATAATGACAAAAATGCGATTAAGCAAGAGCAAAGGAAAAAAAATCCTTTGCCGAGCGTGAGCATTTAAGACCGAAGGTCAAAAATGCGATTAAGCAAGAGCAAAGGAAAAATTTTTAAATGACCCAAGTTTATTCTTCTGATTAAATATTACGAGTCCTTCCTTTTCTTAAGAGACGTGCAATATCAATAGAGTCAATTGAATTAAGAAAGGAGTCCCTTTCCTGAACTCTTTTTATTATTTTAGGTATCTCTTCCAAAGGAATGATATATAACTTCTCCGGATTGCATGGTTCCCCACCAACGCCGAGAGCTATTGTTACGGGAATGTTTCGCTCTTCGGAAAATGTCGTATAGCTTTTTATAATCCTTTGTGGAAACAAATCCTTGCTTAAGTCTGCACACAGTTTTTCACGCCACTTACATTCAACAGCAAACGTCTCTTGTCCATATCGGAAAACAAAGTCTGGATAGGCGTTGTTCTCAGGCTGGATCATACCCAATGATTTGTCTCCTTGCCACTCCTGTAGAACCAAGGTCCCGTTTTCTTGCAGATTAAATAACCCGAGCACATAATCTTCAAATTCTCTTCCTTTCAAGACTTCTTCAGGTTGCGTTATGGCACGAAGGCGTGTATAGACAGCCAAGTATGACCGATTCAGCTTTTTGTGGATAGCGTGAATACCCATATCCTCATAATACATACGCAAAAGCATTTTGTCCTGTGCCAACGTCCAGCGCTCACGGCATGTATCTGGCTCAGCCACAGTCTGCATTGCTTTATCGTCTATCAGTTTTTCCACATCGATTCGCCCTGCCAACAAAGGGAATACACTGCCATTCTTGTTCACGTAGCCGCAGACCACATGTTGACATAATGAAAGAACATATTCATTCCTTAGCCTTGGGGTAAGCCCCTTTCTGCGGGGCTCATTTCTTTTCAATACAACAATCAGCAACCGGTGTTCCTTCAAGGCCTGTTCTATCTGGATGTTATTGACATCGCTAAAGCGGTTCATGACAAACAGAATTGTCGGTATGCGACCCACTAACAACGCCTTCAGCACTTCAGCCTCCATATCCGTAGAATTGAAACAAGCGACAGACACAATCCTTATCTGTCAAACTATCCGTCCATCGAAAAATATATTCATACAGTCCAATAGGCGTCATCTTGGAACAAAGGAAAAGAGTCTTCTTCCTGTTCATCAAATCCGGATTACCTGTTTGGTTGATAGTTTGCATGAGCTTTTACTTTTTTTGGCAACTGAAACGAGTGTGGTGGTTTGGCTTAGTGGTAAAGAAGAATGGCATACGTCAAAGATAGCGGGCGGTGACGGAAGCGGGACAGGACTTGAGGGCGCGGGGGGTGTCGGCAAAGAGGATGCTGCCGCCGTTCTCGCCAGCGCCGGGGCCGAGCTCGATAACGTAGTCGGCGGCACGGATGACGTCGGTGTTGTGCTCGATGACGTAGAGGGTGTTGCCGGCATCGACCATCCGACCGAAGAGGGCTATCAGATGGTGGACATCGCGGAGATGGAGGCCGTCGGTGGGTTCGTCGATGATGAAAATCCGGCCCCGCTCACCCAGATGGGAGGCGAGCTTGAGGCGCTGGAGCTCTCCGCCGGAGAGGGTCGAGAGGGCTTGGCCCAGATGAAGATAGCCGAGGCCGACGTCCATCATGGGACGCAGCTTCTCCTCGATGACCGTGCCGCGGAAGAACGCGCCGGCGCGCTGCACGGAGAGGTCGAAGACCTGGGCGATGTTCAACCCCTCCACCGTGTATTGCAACGCCTCGGGCGAGTAGCGGAGACCGCCGCAGGCCTCGCAGACGGTCTCGATGTTGTCCATGAAGGCCATCTCGGAGATGACGACGCCCTTGCCGCCGCAGACGGGACAGGCGCCCGCACCATTGAAGGTGAAGTAGAGCTCCTTCATGTGGTGTGCCCTGGCGAAGCGCTTGCGGATGTCGGGGGCGACGTCGAGGTAGGTGGCAGGGGTGGAGCGCAGGCTGACGCCGATATTCTTCTGGCTGACATAGACGATGTCCTGAGGCGAGGGCCAGGCTTGGCGGAAGCTCTCCATCAGCGAGCTCTTGCCCGAACCGGCCACGCCCGCCACCACCGCCAGCACGTCAAGCGGCAGCGACACGCTGACGTTGCGGAGGTTGTGCAGCGTGGCATGGGAGAGGGCGAAGTGGCGGGTTGCCGTGCGGGGGTGCTCCTTGAAGGTGCCGTGAGTGCCGAGCGCCTGCCCCGTAGCCGTCGGACTGTGCAGCAGCGCGTCGTAGCTGCCCTCGAAGACTATCTGCCCTCCGTCGGCACCCGGCCCGGGGCCCATATCGACAACGTGGTCGGCAATGCGGATCATCTCGGGATGGTGCTCGACGAGCAGGACGGTGTTGCCGGCATCGCGCAGACGGCGCACGGAGTGTTTCATCAGCTCGATGTCGTGGTTGTGGAGGCCCGTGCTGGGTTCGTCGAGAATGTAGAGGACGTCGGAGAGGGAGGAGTTGATGTACTTGGCTATCTTGCAGCGCTGTGCCTCGCCGCCGGAGAGGGTGCCGACGGCACGGTCGAGGCTGAGGTAGCCCAGGCCTATCTCCTCCAGCGCCGTCAGGCGGGCACCGATGGCCGCCTTGAGGTCGGCAGCCAGGGGCGACGTGAGCGAGCGTATCCAGGCACCCAGCTTGGTGATGGAGAGGGCGCTGACGTCGGCGATATTCTTCCCGTCTATCCTGCACGACAGCACCCTGGGGCTGAGGCGCGTGCCGCCGCAGTCGGGACAGATACCCATGCGCAACATGGGGTTGAGCACGGCGGCATGCAGCAGTCCCTCCTCGCTGTTGATGATGCTGCGGTACATACGGGGGATGAGGCCTTCGTACTTGGCCGTCTTGGGCCAGTTGGAGGGGGGATTCTTGAGGCGTATCTGCGGGCTGTTGAGGAAGAGGTCGAGTTCCTCGGGGGTGTAGTCGCGGATTTTCTTGTCGAGGTCGAAGAGGCCGCTGTGGGCATAGCGTATCCAGCGCCAGCCTCCCTTGCCGAAGGCAATGTAGTGGATGGTATCCTCGTCGTTGAGGCTCTTGTCGAAATCGACCAGCTTGTGGATGTCGAGCTCGCGAATCTCGCCGAGGCCGGAACAGCGGGGGCAGCTGCCCTCGGGATGGTTGAAGCTGAACGACTCGGCGTAGCCCACAAAGGGCTGCCCGACACGCGAGAAGAGCAGACGCAACAAGGCCGCCACATCGGTGTAGGTGGCCACCGTCGAACGCGAGTTCTGGCCGGGCTTCTTCTGGTCGATGACGATGGCGATGGGCAGGTTCTCGATGGCATCGACATGGGGACGGCCGTACTTGGGCAGATATTGCTGCACAAAGGTGGGGAACGTGTCGTTGAGCTCGCGGCGCGACTTGGCGGCGATGGTGTCGAGCACCAGCGAGCTCTTGCCCGAGCCGCTGACGCCGGTGAAGACGGTTATCTGATGTTTCGGTATCTCTAAGGAGACGTCCTTGAGGTTGTTTTCCCGCGCACCGCGGATGACGATTCGGTCTCTCTCCATGGGGTAATGACTGTTCATGAAAAAAGGTTAAAGGAGAGCCTTTAACCTGACTGGTGGAGGTGAGTAGCAGAATCGAACTGCTGTACACGGTTTTGCAGACCGTTGCCTAACCGCTCGGCCAACTCACCAAGAGCGTATTGCGCCGCAAAGGTACGACAAAATTCCGAACTTACAACGATACGGCTCACTTTTTTTAAAAAAATCCTCCTTTTTCTTTTTTTTTCACTACCTTCGCGGCATGAAAGCGTTCAGGCACTCCATCCGCGACTTCATCCGTCAGAACGCCCTGCTGCATGCCGAAGACCGCCTGCTGGTCTGCTTAAGCGGCGGCGCCGACAGCGTGGCCCTGCTGCGCGTGCTGCTCGACCTGGGCTATGCCTGCCGCGCCGTGCATTGTAACTTTCACCTCCGTGCCGATGAGTCAGACCGCGACGAGGCCTTCGTCCGCACCCTCTGCCGACAGCTGGGGGTGGAGCTGGACGTGGTGGACTTCGACACGGCGGCGTATGCCGCCGGGCGCAAGATGTCTATCGAGATGGCGGCACGCGAACAGCGCTACGAGGCGTTCGAGCAGCTGCGCATCCGCCACGGGCTGGACGCCGTCTGCGTGGGCCACCATGCCGAGGACAGCGCCGAGACTATCCTGCTCAACCTCATCCGCGGCACAGGCATCGACGGGCTCACCGGCATACGCCCCCGGCACGGCTGCATCGTGCGTCCGCTGCTCGGCGTCACCCGACGCGACATCACGGCCTATCTCGGCACCCTCGGCCAGACGTGGGTGGACGACAGTACCAATGCCGACGACGACTTTGCCCGCAACCGCATACGCCACCGTTTGATACCGCTGATGGAGGAGCTCAACCCGGCGGCCATGCAGAACATCCTCACCACGGCCCGCAACCTGCGCGGCACGGCGGACGTCTGCGAGGGAAAGGCCACCGACGAGAGCGCCACTACCCTGCTCCACCACTACCTTGCCCCACACGGCTACAACAGCACCCAGACACGCAACCTGCTGGAGGCACTACGCAGCCACCGCCAGACACTCATCCCCCACTCTGTGAACGGGCTGCAACCCGACTGCCCCGCCCTGCGCTTTACGACGGCCAGCGTCTGCGGCAGCGTGGCAGACACCATCCGACGACAGAGGGACAGGGCTGACAGCCCCGGCAACATGCTCTTCCTCGACGTGCGGCGTCTCAGCGCCGCCCTCACCCTGCGCCGCTGGCAGCAGGGCGACCGCTTCTGCCCCTTCGGCATGGGCGGGCGCAGGAAGCTCGTCAGCGACCTCCTCACCGACGCCCACCTCAGCCGCGCTGAACGCGAGAGCCAGATGGTGCTCTGCATCGGCGACGACATCGCCTGGGTGGTCGGCCTGCGCAGCGACGAACGTTTCCGTGTCCCCGATGACGCTGCCACGCTGCTGGTAGTGGAGAAGATTGAATGATTCTAGTTTCTGTAGTTTTTTCAGAGTGTCCCTGCGGGGCAGAAATAATACAAGATTATATTCATAATTCTTCAAAATGAAGGTTTTTCTATATTGGACATACTTCTCATTAATTATGATAAATCTAACCCACTAATTATGATAAATGTTCCATTGTCCATTGTCCTCCCGCACGAATAATTTATCCCAATTTGTGGAATAGAAGATTTCCCGCTAAGCGGCTTCTAAAACTATATTAAAAACTAGCGAAAAGATATGAATATCCGCAAAGATACCCCCTAACTGTCATGGTACCTATAAAGCCCGAAGGGCTGAAAGAACACAGGCAGGCGATGAAATCCAACCCCTGCTTGTGGGGTAAAACAGCGAATGAAACCCTGAAAGGGTGAAAGAAAAACGAAGTTATTAGCGTGGATTGAGAATTCTCCTACCCTGCTACTCTGTGGTGAGGTAGCCGATGTGTAGGTTTCCTTTTTTCAGCAGACGCCTGAGGTGAGCCTTGAGGGATGCAGGGGTGACACTTCGGATGTACGAGAGGTCGCTTTCGTCCATTGCAAAGCCGTAGAGTTCGCGGTTGATGAGAGCGTCGATTTCCTGCTCCCTACGTTTTTCGCCGTCAGGCTGTTTGTCTCTTTCACGCTGTTTAATGTAGCTGTCTATTAGTTCCTGCGTGATGAGGTCGCCGTGTGCCATGTCGTGCATCAGACGGTCAACATCCTTTGCTATCCTCTCCCGCTGGGTGGGGTCACAGGTGAACATGATGTTGAATTTCATGCGACTGACGGGGAGCAGGCCATCGGTAAGGATGCACGAGGGGGCATAGACATCGCTGTGCTCCACTCGCAGGACGTTGAGGAGCTGTGTACTGATGATGTTTTGCAGCACCTGGTTGTGGGCGTGGGATTCGGGGGTGTATCGGTAGCCCTTCTCGAGGGTATAGTACATGATGGTCTGGCAATAGGGCGTATTGTTAGGCATCCTCCCGACGAAAGTGGTGTCTGCCGTCCGGTAGTGGTCGGACGGCCAGACCTTGTGGCGTGCAGGCTGCATTCTGGACGGTAGTGAGGCGATGTACTTCAGCACGCTGGGCATAAGAATGTCCGTATCAAAGTCGCTTTGGACAACCAGCACGGAGCCGTTCCAGTTGGAATACCTTCCGCACGGTGGTGTCAGCAGGGACCTCCTGCCGGATGATGGCGTCGGCGTGGGCAAACACGGTACCTTTATTCTGTGCGAACAGGGGAAACGCTCCGAACAGGGCAAGAAAAACACCGGAAGAAAGCTTCATGAGCCCACTTGAAAAAGTCTTTTTGCTTAAAAATGCCATTTGGTTATTAGCTTGTTATAAGTCTAAAAATGATTATCTTGGAATTTTTTCAAGTGAACTCCTTCAAATCCTGTCGCAAAAACGTCGTAGAGACCGATTTGGGGACCGGAATGTCTGTCGCCCCGGCTTACTTCACCAGCACCTTTTTGCCGTCGAGAATGTAGATGCCTCGCCCTGCGGTGTGTGTGGTGCGGCGGCCGTCGAGGGTGTGGAGGGTGACGGACGTGGGGGCGGCATCCAGGGCGCCGATGCCGTCGGTCTCGAAGACGGCGGTGACGTGGACGTCGTGGGCGGGCATGAGGAAGTAGGTGTAGGTGGCCTCGGGGGCGTTGATGGTTACGTCGTCCTCGGCTGCCTGCCAGCGTTTGAACAGCCAGCCCGCGGCGGGGTTGGCACGCAGATAGACGCGCTCGCCGGGCTTGGCCTCGGTGGAGGAGAGGGTGGCCATGCCGTCGGCGCCGGTGGAGGTGAGGTAGATGCTGTTGCGGTCGGGCTCGTCGGGGTCGGTGCTGACGACGGCTATCTCGATGGCGTTCAGCAGGCGCTCGGTCTTGGCGGTGGTGGTGAGGCGTATGCCGGCGGCGTAGAAGAGGTAGCGGCCAGGGGGCACGACTTCCTGCGAGGTGAGACGGATGTGGACGAGGGGACCGTCGATGCCGCGGATGGAGTCGAGCGTCATGGAGTAGAGCACGATGCGCGGCGTGCCCCAGTCGCCCCGTCCGACGGAGAGGGTGTGGGAGGGCAGGCGGTCTTTGTCGAGCGTGAAGGCGATGTCGATGCCGTCGCCGCTCATGCCCTCGGTGACGGGCACGATGTCCATCTGCAGGGCGGTGTAGCGCACGTAGTCGTCGCTGCTGCGCAGGATGAGGTCGATGTCCCACTCGCGTCCCTTGACGGTCTGGGTGACGTTGCAGAGGAGGGTGTCGGTGTGGTTTTCGATGCGCTGGCGCTCTTCGTCCTCGATGCGCTGCTGCTCGTCGAGGCGGTCGGCGTCGTCGATGGTAATGGCGGCGGGGGCGACGTTGTTGTAGCGGCTGACGTAGCCGAAGGCGAAGTCCTTCATGCTGCGGGGCAGCTTGACGTCGATGTAGTGCTGGCCCGTGCTCTCGTCGCGATAGGACCAGAGGGAGTGGAAGTAGGTGCCGACGTTGTTGTCGCAGATATTCCTCATGGGGCCTTCCGTGGGCTCCTGGGCATTGGTGCTGAAGTTGGATGCCTTGAGGGTGAGGGCGTTGCCCGAGGCGTCGTAGATGTAGAACTCGGCTATGGCGAAGCAGGGGAAGCCGGCTCCGGCGTCGCCCGAGGTGGTCTCGCTGACGGTGAAGCGCAGCCGCTTCACCTCCTCCCCGAGGTGATAGACGGGCGAAGTGTAGTAGTAGTGTTCCTTCCAGTCGTCGTAGGAGAATTCATACGTGTCGCAGAGCCCGTCGTCGCGCGTCAGCGTGATGGGCAGCGTGTCGGTGGCCGAAGCGGGATGGGCAAACAGGAGTAATGAAAGGAGTATTGACGAAGTCAATGAAGAATAGAATGCCTTGTTTTTCATCGCTGTTATATGCTGATTCCTGATTCTTAATTCTTAATTTTTAATTTATAATGACTTTCTTGTTGCCCACGAGGTAGATGCCTGCGGGCAGGGCTACGGTGGTGGTGCCGGGCTGGACGTGGATGGTGCGGACGAGGCGTCCGTCGGCGGTGTGGACGTCGAGGGTGGCGGTGTCGAGGGCGGTGATGGTGAGAACGTGTCCGCCCTCGACCTTCGTGGCGGCCAGCAGGCTGTCGATGCCGGTGCCGAGGCCGAAGGTGGCGGTGCAGCTGTGGAGGCGGTGTTCGTCGCCGTCGGGGGTGGCAATGGAGGCATCGGTGAGGGCGACGAGGCGCCGGCCTTCGCTGACGACGGCATCGGGGCGCACGGTCAGCCGCAGCAGGCTGCCGGCGGGCAGCGGGCTGTTGTCGTCGGCATAGATGAGGACGCGGGTGCGGCGCTCGTCGAGCGGGGCGGTGACGACGGTGTGGGTGAGGCTGCCGCCGGTGAGGGCGGCGCGCTCGAGCACCATGCCCTCGGGCAGGCGGACGACGAACTCGCAGCCTGTATAGACGGTCTCGTCGTCGACGTCGGCGACGGGCTGCAGCTGCACGTCGATGTCGGCGGGCTCGCCCAGACGGGCGCTGAAGCCCTCGAGCGCCAGCTGCATCTCGGCGGGCTGCTGGCGGCGCTGCCGTGCGCCGGTGACCTCGGACTCGGCCTTCAGCACGAAGTCGATGACGCACACGAGGTCGGTGACGGTGATCATGCCGTTCTTATCGACGTCGGCTTGCTTGAAGTGGAAGTCGTCGGGCTTCTCGCCCAGCATGTAGGCGAGCAGGCAGACGACATCGGCGACGGAGTAGATGCCGTCGGAGTTGACGTCGCCAATGGAGAGGAAGGGCGAGTCGTCGCCCAGGTCGAAGACCTCGATGTTGTCCATTATCCACTGTGTGCGCTGGTCGAACCAGGTCTGTATCTGCGGCAGCTGGCGGGCATAGTCGCGGCCGTCGCCCCACACGCTGGCGTTGGACAGCAGCGAGGGGTTGGCGTAGTTGAAGTAGTCCTCGGGGTACTCGAGGAACTCCTCGTAGTGGCGGCGCATGAATTCAACCCACACGCGGTAGTAGGCCTTGCGCACCTGCTCGCTGTTGTCGAAGAGGGCCATGAAGAAGTTGTTGCCCGACTGGCCCGTCATCTTGCTGAAGATGGAGGTGGTGGCGTCGCGCACGAAGTACTGCGAGCTGTTCTCGTAGCCGTAGGCCCAGTCGAGGTCCCACACGGGGCCGAAGGTGTACTTCGACTCGGGGTCGGCGTAGTTCTCGCGGTAGAGGAAGGTGCTCTTGGGGTGGCCGAGCTCCATGTTGTTGATGAGGTCGTTGACCATGAAGAAGCGGGCGAAGGCGTCGAGGTCCATCATCTCCTCGTAGCCGTCCTTGTTCATCACGGCGGAGGTGAAGGCGTTGAACTGCTCCTGAATGGTCTGGAAGCGTTCGTCGGCGTCTTCCCAGAAGGGTTCTTCGGTGAGGTCGGGGGCCTTGACGTTGACGGGTAGCGTGTAGGGGCGCGAGAAGAAGCGGTAGTCCTCGTCGTAGTATTCGTCGAGCTCCAGCATGTAGCTGGTCATCTCATCGACGTCGATGCTGTTGTTGCGCAGGCCGACTTTCTCGGTGAAGGTGTAGCTGCCGCGGTAGTCGCCGTTGATGTAGAGGTCAACGGGTATGACGTGGTTGGCGCCGGCGGTGCCCATCATGCGGGCGGCCTTCATGCCGATGGCGTTGACCGTCATGGAGCCGCGCTGTGCGTTGGCGATGAGGCACCAGCTCTTGCCCTTGGTGAGGCCGAAGGGCTTGACCTTCTCGTCGAATTTTATGTTGTAGGGGCTCTTTCCCCATGTGCCGGCCCAGCTGCTGTTGCCGCGGCCCTTGATCCAGATGCTGTCCTCGAGGTTGTCGAAGACGCCGCCTCCGTCGAGGCGGAAGTTGGCGTGCAGGTAGTAGCTCTTGCTGCTGACCATCTGTCCGCCGTCGATGTCGATGTCGATGCGGGGCACGCTGGTGGCGTGGTCGGTGAGGAAATCGACGCGCACGGTGTAGTCGTGTCCGAAGGGCCGCATGCCGCTCCACCACTGGGCGGGTTCAAGCAGCTCGGCGGGGCGGATGAGCTCGGAGGGTTTGATGAGCTCGCGCTCGCCGCCGTTGACCTTGTAGAGGCGCAGCTCGGCCAGCGACAGATAGGGGAGGAAGAAGCCGTCGGGCTGCTGCTTGGTGTGCTCGGCCCCTGTCAGCTCGAAGCGCAGGCGGCGGTAGGTGCCGTCGAGGGTGATGGTGGGCGAGGTGTACTCGCTGTTGCCGAAGTAGGTGGGCATGCCGTCGTCGGTGCCGAGCTTGCGCTGAGCCTTCCAGACGCCGTCGTCACCCGCCGCCCACACGGTGAACGAGAGGGGGTTGTAGTTCTCGTAGTTGCGCGTGACGTAGTAGAACTGGAATACGCTGATGGGTTCGTCGAGCACGATGTCGAGGCAGACGTTCTCGCTCTTCTGCGCATAGGTGCCGTTGCTGCCCCAAGTGGATTGGAAGAAGGTGCCCAGTTGCCGTCGAGCATCATCCTCCAGCCCTTCGCTCTCGGGGTAGTTGGAGGGTTGGTTGGTAGAGAGCATGTCGGCGCGGAGGGCTATCTCCTCGACGGGCTCGCGCCACACCTCTTCGCTCCATACCTCTTCGCTCCACACCTCGTCCTTGATTTTCTGATAGGCATAGATGCTGTCGCCGGGCAGCGAGACGGTGTAGGTGATGTCGCGGTTGAAGCGGGGACGCGACTCCTTCGACTTCTGCTCAGCCTTGCCGATATAGACGCGGGCATCCTCGTCGCTCAGCTGGAACGAGGGCGTCAGGCGCTTGCCGATGGCAGCGACGGTGAACGTCATCGTGTCCGTTATCTCCGTCACTTCGGCATCGACGGGCAGGTTCTCGTTGAACTTGTTGTTGAACTTGAACGACGTGAACGCAGGCAGCTCGGGGCCGTAGTGGCTGATGGAGTCGATTTCGTCCTTGAGGTACTGGACGACGGTGTCGCCGGCAAGGGTTAGACGGACATAGGAGCGTAGGTCCATGTCGGTCTCCTGGATGAACTCAGTGGGGAAGGCTTTGATGGAGCCGTCGGTGAAGTAGATGAAGAGCGTCTCGCCACGCTCCTCGCCACGTGCCGTACCGCAGAGGCAGAGCAGCAGCAGGGAAATAACGGATACTTTCGTACGCAACATATCTGATGTTTGATTTATTTAAATTCTTAATTCTTAATTTATAATTCCTAATTCCTAATTTATAATGACTTTCTTGTTGCCCACGATGTAGATACCTGCGGGCAGGGGGATGACGGTGTTGCCGGCATAGACGTGTCGGCGCTGGATGCGTATGCCGCCGGCGCTCAGGATGTCGATGGTGCAGGGCACGGGCGCCAGGATGTGGAGGGCGTCGCCGCCCACGATGACGCACTCCTCGGGGTTCTCGAACACATCCTGGAGGCCGTCAACGGGCTGGGGCTCGGGTTCGGAGAGGTCATAGACCTCGATGTTGCGCATAATCCACGCGCTGCGCTTGTCTAACCACGAGCGCATGTCCTCCAGGTAGTACTCGTAGTAGTAGCCGTCCCACCACTTGTCGGCGTTGTTGAAGAACGAGGGGGTGGCGTAGTCGAAGTAGTCCTGGATGTAGTCGATGAGCTCCTGATAGCTGTCCTGCATGAAGTAGTACCACACGCGGTAGTAGGCTTTCTTTGTCCTGTCGCTGTTCTGTAGCAGGGCGCGGAAGAAACGTGTGCCGTTGCCGAAGCTGGCGTCCTTGCTGAAGAGCTGCGTGGTGGCGCTGCCCACGTAGTAGTCGTGGTAGTTCTCATAGCCGTAGGCCCAGTCGAGGTCCCACACGGGGCCGAACACCCACTGCGACTCCACCTCGCCCACGTGCTCGTTATAGACAAAGGTGCTCTTGGGGTGGCAAATCTCGAAGTTGAGGATGAGGTCGTTGACCATCAGGAAACGGGCGAAGGCATCGACGTCCATCTTATATTCGTAGCCCGTCTGCTGGTTGAGTGCCTGGCTGAAGGCGTTGAAGTCTCGCTTGATGGCGTTGAAGCGCTCTGTGGCCGTGGCCTTGTAGGCGTTGTCGGTCAGGTCGGGGGCTTTGACGTTGACGGGCAGGTAGAAGATGTCGGAGTAGAACTTCTTGGGCTCGTCGTAGTACTGGTCGAGCTCGAGCAGCACAGCGCCGTTCTCCTCGTCGATGTCGAGGCTGTTGTTGCCTGTGCCCACCTTCTCGGTGAAGTTGTAGCTGCCCATGTAGTTGCCGTTGAGGAAGAGGTCAACGGGGATGATGTGGTTGGCACCCTTGGTGCCCGTCAGGCGGGCGGCCTTCATGCCGACGGCGTTGGTCATCATGGAGTTGTACTGGTAGTTCGAGAGCAGCACCCAGCTCTTGCCTGCCGTCAGGCCAAAGGGTTTTACCTTCTCGTCGAACTTCAGGCGGTAGGGCTTCTTGGGCCAGCTCCAGCTGCTGTTGCCGCGGCCTTTTATCCACACGCTGTCCTCCATGTCCTCATAGACGCCGTTGCCGTAAAGGCGGAACGAGGCGTGCCGATAGACCGTCTTGCTGGTGATGTCCAGCCCATTATCGACGTCAATCTCGATGCGGGGGACGTCGGCCGCACTCTCTGTGAGGAAGTTCACACTGATGGTGTAGTCCGTCCCGTAGGGCGCCATGCGGCAGGTGCTGTCGGCATCCATCCGCGCCAGACGGCAGTCCCGCAGCGAGGGGGTATAGACGATGTCGCGCGTGAAGCGGTGGCGGCTCACCTTCGACTCCTGCTCCTCGCCGTCGGCATAGACCACAGCGCCCTCCACGTCGGTCTTGAACGAGGGCGTCAGGTATTTGGTGATGGAGGGTACGTCCAGGCGGATGACGTCGGGCAGCAGGCCCGTCGTCGCATCGCAGGCGGCTTCGACGTCGTAGGGCATCTCGTCGTTGAACTTGTTGTTGAACTTGAACGAGGTCAGGCGCGGAAGGGCGGGTCCTGTGGCGGCGAGGGAGATGTAGTCGTCTTTCGTATAGGAGATTTCAGCGCTGTCCGCCAGCGTCAGGGTCAGCGTGCCCTTGGCATCCGTCTGCTGGCTCAGCAACAGGCTGCGGGGGAAGGCGTCGAAGCTGCCGTCGCCGGTGAGGACGAAGAGCGTGTCGGCCGTCTGCCCATGCAGGAGAAGCGTGAAGGCGGCGGGCAGCATGGCGCTGGCTAAAAAGCGTGATAGGAATTGTTGCATGGTACTTCTTTCCATAAAATCGGGCAAAAATACCGCTTTTCTCCCTTCCAACCAAATTTCCGCTCCATTTTAACCATTCTTCATCCCCTTTTCTCCTTATTCTAATATAAGCTGCCCGCTAAAAACCCTGACGGGGGGGGCGGCACAGCTAATACATTTTTTTTTGCGGACAGCAATGCCTTTTTTTGCAAAGCCGAGGTGGCAGGTTGGGGAGGCAAAGCGAAAAAAGGGGGTGTTTTCGTGAAAGAAAGTCTTTTTGTTGTCTTTTCTGCACGACGAAAACACGCTCGTCCTATCCGAAAGGTGTATCTTTGCAGCAGGAAAAACAAACCATTATCCAATAAGATTAAACAGACCGTATGAAGTTCTACATTCTCTTTGGCCCTCCTGGGGCCGGCAAAGGCACGCATGCAGGCGCCATCGCCTCGAAGTATAACCTGAAACACGTCAGTACGGGCGAACTGCTGCGCAGCGAGATTGCTGCCGGCACCGAGCTGGGCAAGATGGCCAAGAATCTCATCGAGGCCGGCAACCTGGTGCCCGACTATGTGGTGGAGGGCATGATTGAACACCTCTTCCACACCACGAAGGGCGTGGCGGGCTTCCTGCTCGACGGCTTCCCCCGCACCGTGCAGCAGGCTGAGGACCTCGACAACCTGCTGGCAGAGCGCGGCGAGAAAGTCAACGCCGTCATCTCCATCATGATTTCCGACGCCACCGTCCGCGAGCGTCTCAAACACCGCGCCACCGTCGAGGGACGTGCCGACGACGCCAGCGAGGAGACCATCGCCAACCGCATCGTCACTTATCACAAGAAAACCGAGCCCCTCATCGCCTACTACAAGCAGGCTGGCGTCTATCGCGAGGTGTCGGGCGAGTGCGGCGGGGTGGAAGCCGTCCGTGCACAGCTCTTCGACCTCTTCAACGGTATGGACACCTCGTTCCTCGGCGAGCAGGTCGTCATCGACAACGCGCTCTTCGACCTCCTCGAACAGCAGGCTCACGACGCCCCGCGTCTGCGCATGAACTACGACCTCCGCAACACCACCGAGGACGATTCGCAGCGTATGCTCAACGTCTGGCTCCCCGGCAGCAAGCTGGAGGTGCACCGCCACCAGCACTCCAACGAGACCGTGCTGCTGCTGAAGGGTCGCATGGACGTTGTGCTCTACAACGACGACGGCACCGAGGCCCAGCGCATCCACATGGGCGGCAACTCTGGCGTCTATGGCATCAACATCCCCAAGAATGTCTGGCACACCGTCGAGGCCTTCAAGCTGGCTGTCACCTTCACCGCCAAGGACGGCGCCTGGGCCCCCAACGCCCCCGAGGATATCCTTGAAGTGAAGCGATAAACGACGAAGAACCGGATGTCTCCATTCGTTCATAGGCTGGCTTCCTTTGCGCTGGCTATTCTGTCCTTTCTCTTCTTCCTGCCTGCAGGGGCGCGCGAATACACTGTGCGCGGCCCGCAGGGCGGGTTGGCGATGAAGGTAACGCTGCCTGACGGATTCGATACGGCTCACGACCGCTGCCCGATGGTCATCCTCATGCACGGCATATTCTCCCGTAAGGACTATGTGCCTATGCCCCAGTTGGCCAAGGCGCTCAAACGTGCCGGCATTGCCAGCCTGCGCTTCGACTTCGACGGGCACGGCGCCAGCGAGGGACGCCCCGAGGATATGACGGTGCTCACCGAGATTGCCGATGCAAAGGCCATCTGGGACTATGTGCAGGGGCTTCCCTACGTCTCCTGTGTGGGATTGCTGGGGCACTCTCAGGGTGGCGTCATTGCCAGCATGTTGGCAGGCCAACTTGCACAGACTGGAGGTGACGTTCCTCAGAGCATGGTGCTTATCGCACCCGGCGCGGTCATCAGGGAGGCCACACAGAGCGGCCGTTTCTTCTGGCAGTCCTTCGACCCTTCCGACCCGCCCGGGCGACTGAAGCTCTTCGGCGGCTTCCGCACGCTTGGCCGCGACTATCTGGTCACCTCACAGACGCTCGACATCTACGGCACCGCAGCCCACTATCGCGGCCCCGTGCATCTCATTCACGGCACGAAGGACTCCATCGTCCCCCTTTGGTGCAGCGAGAAGTATGTAGAAACCTACGGTTCCGACGCCGCTTCCCTCCACCTCGTAGAGGGCGGCAACCACACCATCACCCGCCATCGCCGCGAGTTCATCCAACAAGCCGTAGCGTTCTTCCAATCGACACTTGTGCCGTAATCATAGCTGAGGCCTTTTTTTTAAGTGAACTACTAATTCAAAACAACTCAGGCATGAGAAATTGAAAGCATGCGGTATGCACTTGCCATCTGGAGAGGAATCCTGCCTTTTTGTGACGGGTTAGGATTGACTCATTCCTATAACAAAGCGGCATCTGCTGCACGGTTATCTTTTTGACCCGTCACTCGGAAGAAAGCTTTTGACGAGGCTGCTTACAGATTGTAACATTCCTAACCATTAACCTTTAACTTCCTGCCCGCAGAGTTTAACGTTGTTGGCGTAGCGTTAAACGTTGAAAAATAAACGTTAAGTTCTAAATATGGTTCATAATACATAATTCTTAATTCACTTTTTTCAATTTTAGATTCTCATTTTATGAAGTTCCTAATCAGCGATAATCACTAAGACGCTACAAATTATAACTTCGTACATCTAAAGCACCCCCTGCGAGTGACGGGTCAAAAAGAAAACCGCTCAGCAAACGACACTTCTAACGTGGAATTGGAAGTTTATCCACCTTTCGGTTTATCTTGAAATAGGATATTTTTTGTAAACACGGGCCGTGTTTATATAAACGCCGCCCGTGTTTATTTAAACGCGGCCCGTGTTTACAAACCGTTCCTTATGTCCGGACGTTTCACGCCAACATTGGTGATAATACCTTGTAGTCCCTCTGCGAATTTGGTTTCTGTGTTTTCGTATATTCTTGTCATGGTCTGATTATAAGGGAATCTTTTCACCACCAAAGACGGCGTCTGGGTTTCCAACGCCACCAGTGACGTCCTCACCTAAGTGGGGATGTCCATCGGACAGCCGATTGTAAAAAAAGAGCTGGAGTGAAAAGGTACACTTCAGCTCTAAATAATTAAGAAGGCTAATTTTAACGGATGAATTGTTTATATACTATTCTCTTTCCGTTTTCGCCTTTCTTGACAACAATCTGTATGCCGTTCTCATGCATCTTAGTTTCAATTCCATTTATGTCATAGCTAAGCTCGACATGGTTGTCTGTCGAAACGTTGTTTAAACCATTGAGTAACACGTTCACTGATCTTACAACCTCTTCTGCAGAAAGATGGTTTTTGTCTCCTTCTTGCTTAGCACGGATTTGGACAGTGCCCTCACCAGTGCAGCTGAGACACCATAGCCCTTCTTCTTCGAAAAGGATGACAACATCATTGTTATCTAACTCATATTCGACGGGTAGGCCAGAAGTGGAGTATGCAGTCAAGGCGATAGTGTCTCCTGTCATTGCCTCGAGGAGTTCTTGTTCCCAAACAATCTCCTGAGGGGCTTTCTCTATGGTCAATGTGCCATTTATATAGGTGATGATGTAGTTCTTTGCATCGGCACCGTTTACAATCAGGTCATATTGTCCTACGTCAGAAGTTATTTCTGCGGCCGTTTGAATCGTCGGCATTGTATCAAGTACTGTTTCATCTTCATCATTCACAAAACCTTCATAAGATAGCATGAAGACAGGATTCTCTTCACCATAAATGCGTTTCGCGTCAGATACGGTAATTGTCAATGGGGCTTTTTCTACTACAAGTGTTCCAGAAACGAAAATGACGTTGTAGTTCTCGACAGTTCCCTTTGAGATAACGATGTCGTATGTCCCGACGGGTGAAGCAGCCGTAGCCTCGCATGAGATTTCGGGTTTCCCCGTCAACGTTCCTCCGCTGACCTCGTACTCGAACGTCGGGTTCTCGTCGCCGTACTTCCGGGTGTAGCTCTTGGCTGTTACGACGATGGCATCGGCCTCGGTGACGATGAGCTTGCCGTCGGTGTAGGTGATGGCGTAGTTCGCAGCCTCAGCACCCGAGACCTTGACGGCATACTCTCCCGGGGCGCTTGCTTCGTCGGCCTCGCAGGCAACGACGGGCTGCTTGGTGAGCACGTCCTTCGTCTCGTTGTTCCTGAAGCCGTCAAACGTCAGCGTAAACTCAGGCAGGGGGTCACCCTGCTTCTTGGTGTACGTCCCCGCGGCAATGGTGAGCGGCGCCTTCTCGACGGTGAGCTTGCCAGCCACGAACGAGACGTTGAAGTTCTCGACGGTTCCCTTTGAGATAACGATATCGTATGTCCCGACGGGTGAAGAAGCAGTAGCCTCGCATGAGATTTCGGGTTTCCCCGTCAACGTTCCTCCGCTGACCTCGTACTCGAACGTCGGGTTCTCGTCGCCGTACTTGCGGGTATAGCTCTTGGCGGTGACGACGATGGCATCGGCCTCGGTCACGATGAGCTTGCCGTCGGTGTAGCTGATGGCGTAGTTCGCAGCCTCAGCGCCAGAC
>Ga0208297_1000533_pt1 | contig 70713 bp, 48 predicted proteins | sample LMS_cellobiose_e_FD_187367 | JGI IMG/M metagenome (GOLD analysis project Ga0208297, IMG submission 187367) | Rumen-fistulated moose microbial communities from Alaska, USA - LMS_cellobiose_enrichment (SPAdes) (version 2) | ecosystem: Host-associated > Mammals > Digestive system > Stomach > Rumen...
TTTCGGAGTCCAGCGCTATGTAAACTTCTATAACGCCCAACGGCTTCATACGGCGCTCGGATACAAAACTCCGGATGAAGTCTATTTCGGCACTTGCAATTCAGGAAAAAAGGGGTATATTAAGATAAGGCGGTTTACACCAATCGTTTAATAAAAAACAGTCCAGCTTAAGGGACAAGCGCATAGAGCTTCAGAACATGCATGAGAAAATTGGGAAAGTCAATGATTGAACCATAAGTGTAAACATCCGTTTCTGTCGTGTCACTCTTGTCATACGGCATTGCGTCATCCCCACCGATTTGCTCCGGATCGGACTCGAGAATTTCCTTTAGGGAAGGCCATCGATTCGTTTCGCAGCTATTGTCCGTCTCCAGAATGGGTTGGGCGAGGAAATAGAAATTGTCGTAGTTGCCGCCGAAAAATTTTTTTCTGTCTTTTACGGAGAAAAGCCGCTGTATCGGAGTATCCATTTGTGAGCAGGCATCCCAAATTTCAGCAAACTCGTAACGATGCGCTTTGTCTGTGATATTCGCCATCATTTGAGCCTTGACGATTTCGTGCTTTTGAAGCTGTTCGCCGCGATTGTTCATAATTTCAAAGTAGGCCGCAACATCCGTATCTTCCGGTATCTCATTTCGAACTAAAATGACATGATTCAAAAGATAGTCGGCGATCTGTACAGAATTTAAGAATGTGACTTTCGAATAAGTTATTTCCCCTTCAGTAGTTAGTATCTGTTGATCGACCGTTGCCGTTTTGATAAAATCACATGCCTCCTTTAGGTAAAAGAGAGATGGAGCCGAAAGAGTGTATACCGTATCCGGAGTGCTGGAGTTACGACAAAGTAATTCAAAAAAGTCTTGTACTTCCGGGCGTGAATCGTAGAACAGTATTGGCCGTGTCAGTTTGCCCATGAGAATAGCAATCAATGAAATCACCGTAAGGCGTTGCTGCCCATCGATAACTTCAAAATCACCATTATGCCGCTTCATAACCACAAGACTGCCGATGTAGTAGTTCTCGGTGTTGTTTTTTTGAGACGCATCCCAAATGTCTTGCAAGAGTTGTTGTATCTCTTCGGTGCGCCATGCAAAATTTCTTTGATACAGCGGGACAATATATCGGCCAGTGAATATGTCTGAGAGGGGCATGCCGAGTTTGTTATCATTACGGTTCATTTGTATTCTCCTTTCAGCACAAAAGAACTCAAGTTCGGTAATTTGTCCATGTGATCGTACTGTGTTTTTTGTTCCACTACCAGCTTGGTTGTTAGTTCAAGCAAGCCCGCTTCATTTTTTGCACGATGGATGATGGCGAATAATACCATCGGCTCGGACATTGCGGTAGAAAATCTAACTGAGGACAGTTTTATTCTGATTCGATAAATTAAACGATAGAGCGTTTTGTAATAACGCATAAACACTTTTTCGCCAAACTTGTCAAGCAGTACGAAGCAAAGGGACTTGTATGCCTCGCGCAGATAGGTGTCACCCGTGCGGCTTGCTGCACCACGTGGGGAACGAAATGCGTTCTGATTTCCACTCGCGGCTTTCCATACCCCTTCTGCCCCCTCGTGATCATCACCCGTGTATGTGAGGCAATGGAGGTAGAAGAAGCGCTTGAACTCAGCCAGCTGATAGCTTCCCAATTCGATGAATAATTTTTTGTACAACTCCACATAGGTTTCAACGTACTCGAAAAACGCTTTGCCGTTTATAATTTCCTGATTAATATTCACAAATGGGTTGGACTTTTCCGTTTCACCTGACTCAAAACGCGACTTGGAACCGATAGTTCCGGCCAATACATTGCGGTAAAATTTTTCTGTTAAATACTGCAAAAGAAATGGATTTTGGAAAGGAAAGTCAATGGGGTGATTTTTGTCGATGGTAAAACCTTTGAACTCTTCGATATCACCTCTCGAAAAGGCTCTCGCATTTTCATTCCGACACCAAAGACGACTCTTAAACAATTGTTCACCGAAAAGTTGAGCGAGTATATCCACGTTCGGATCGTTCGGAATATCGGGGGTAGCATCGTATTGTGTTGCGCTTTCCCAGCTCCTGTCGCACTGTATTCGCTCTTCCTGCGAATTTTGCTCCATTGCGCGAATATGGTATGCCTTTAGCAGATTGTAGGCTTCCAAACTTTTTCCACGCCCGTTTTGTGTATCAAACATCTGAAACGCTTCGCTCAAATTATCAACGATAATCTCAACAAACTTACACTTCTTGAAAATATACTCAGCGAACTCAGTTTTGTCATTCGGCACATTGTCATTCAACCATTTCTTAACGAAATCGCTGTTTTCTACGATTGCCTTTATTGAATTGTTTTTGTAAGAAAGGTTTCTCAGACTTTTAGCTAGCATCTCCTCTCCCAATAAGTTTCGCAAAACGATGAGAATCGTCGTTAATCTCTGTTGCCCGTCTACTATGTCGAATACATTGGTTCCAGTTTCCTCATGCACGTGGCAGATTACCGTGCCGATTCGATATTCCCGTTTCCCAGCAACCATACTCGCACGGATATCCGCCAACAACAGCATGACATTTGTCGTTGTCCAACGGTATGGCCGTTGGTATGGCGGTATTGCGAGATTTCTGTTCAGTACGTCATTTACCGTACTGATTTTAGCTTCGATGCTCATATTCGCTTCTCCATTCTTCCTGTTTTACGGATTTTAGTTTTCTATCAGCGTTTCAATGTTATTACTTAGCATGCTAACGTGTCTTTTACAAGTCTTTTCTGCCTTTCCCTGAAATCTTTTACCCTGCGCTTTTGCGGGGTGCGGAGCAGGCCGCAAAAGCGGGAGTAAAAAAGTTTGGAAAAAGATGAAGGGGGGCGGGGGAGAAGAAAAGACCCTTCCTCAAAAGGGCTTTTCTTTTCCCCCGCGAGTACCTCGCCCCCCTCATTTTTCCTCCAAGTATTTGCGGACGGTGTTGCGGGAGGCTTTGAGGGCTTCGGCGGCGCGGGTCAGGTTGTTGTTGTACTTTTCGTAGACGTGTTTGATGTGGAGGCGGATCGCCGCTTCGAGTTCGTCGGGGACGTCTTCGGCGTGTTTCGGGGTGAGGTTCTGCATCATCTGTTTGTGTTCGGCGAGGAGTTTGGCGAAGTCGGAGATGGCGAGGACGCTGGCGCGTTCGAGGATGTTGCGGAGCTCGCGGACGTTGCCGGGGTAGTCGTAGGACTCCAGAACGGCGATCTGTTCGGGTTCGAGGCGGCGGCGGTGGCGCTTGAGCCAGTAGCTGTTGGCAATCTGTTCGATGTCGCTCTTGTGTTCGCGCAAGGGGGGTACGCGCAGCTGGACCACGTTCAGGCGGTAGAAAAGGTCCTCGCGGAATGTGCCTTCGCGGACCATGGCGGCCAGGTCCCGGTTGGTGGCGGTGATCAGCCGGACGTGGGTCTCCAACTCTTTTGTCCCGCCCACGCGGGTGAAGCGTCCGCTTTCGAGGACGCGGAGGAGGATTCCCTGAGCTTCGAGGGGGAGTTCGCCGATCTCGTCCAGAAAGAGGGTGCCGCCGTTGGAAATTTCGAAGAGGCCGCTGTGCTGTTCGGTCGCGCCGGTGAAGGCGCCCTTTTCGTGTCCGAAGAAGCGGGACTCCAGCAGGTTCGGGGTGACGCTCGCGCAGTTGAAGGCGTGGTAGGGCTCGCCGCGCAGGGGGGACTTGTTGTGGATCTGTTCGACGACGGTTTCCTTGCCGGTGCCGCTTTCGCCGTAGATCAGCACCCGTGCTTCGGTATGAGGCGCGATGACGTTGATCTTTTCGCGCAGCTCCTCCATGACGGCGCTCTTGCCGACGAGTTCCCGATCGCCGTAGCGTTTGTAGTGTTCGACCAGCTGGCGGTCGGAATCGGACCAGCGGCTTTCGGGGTCCCGGTTGGCCAGGTGGCAGATGGCGGCGCCGTAGGAGCGTTCGTCCTGATAGTTGCGGTAGGCGTACATGGCCGCCGCCAGCAGCAGCCGGTACTGCACGGCATTGGGGTTGCGGGACTTCTCGTCCAGCACGGGCAGCAGGTCGCTGCAGGACAGCTTGTAGCACTCTCCCACCACGCAGGTGAGCCAGTCGTCGCCGACGCAAAGGTCAATATTTGAACACTTTTCCGGCAGTATCCCTTCCGGGGCGGGGATCGCGCTGATCCACGTGACACGTGTTCCCTTATTTGCGAGTTTCGCCAAAGCTTCCCGGAGCTGTTCCGGATTTCCCGTCAGGCCGATGCCGAGGATCACAATGTTCTTATATGCGGGGAGTTCCGAAAGGAATTCCGGCAGCCTGCGGGTGCTCATGCCGAGGATGTCCGCCTGTTTCCAGTGTCTCAGCGCGACGGCCGCCGCGCAGGCGTAGTCGGGCCAGCCCCAGCCCGTCAGGATCAGTGTGTTCTTCATTCAAGCCTCCAAAAATTTACCGGTCGGTGTTCATTTATTAATATATTCCGCGCCGGGCTGAAAGTCAAACTGCCGGAGTGAATTTTCCGGGATGCCGAGTTTGTTGATGACGGTCGCGCAGGCGACGGCGTCCTCGAGGGCGTCGTGGTGGCGGAATTCATGGCCGAAGTGTTCCGCCACCGCGTCGAGGGAGTGGCTTTCCAGTTCGGGCAGGAGTTCCCGGCTGACGTGCAGGCTGCAGACGTAATCGAAATGCACGGCGGGGAGCTTGTAAAGGGCGAGAACCTCCCGGAGGTGCCCGAGGTCGAAAGAGGCGTTGTGCATGACCGCCGCGTCGCCCGAAGCGAGCATCCGGCGGATCACCGGCCAGACGGCGGGGAACTCGGGAGACTCCCGCAGGTCGTACCAGCTGATGCCGTGGACGGCGAAGCAGGCTCCGTGGACGTGGTCCAGCCGGGGATGGGGGCGGATGAGCCATTCGTTCTTTTCCACGACGACGCCCTCTTCCAGCACGGCGCACCCGGCGGCGCAGATGCTGCCGCGCTCGGGGTTGGCCGTTTCGAAATCCAGTCCGACGAGGCGCATGGTCATTTCCTTTCCGCCACCGGGCAGTCGGTACAGTATTGCCGCCTGCCGCACTTGGCGCAGTACGCGCCGCGCCAGACGGCGTCGAACTGCTCTGCCAAAGGCTCCACAAAGGCGGGATCGTCCGTCAGGACGCCGTTTTCGAAGTTGCGGCGGTTTGCATTTTTCGCCCCCATGCCGGCCCCGGTGAGGTTGGCACTCCCGAAGTAAGCGTGGAGACCGTCCGCGATGATGCACTTGAAGTGCACCCGGGGGCAGAGCACCCGCTCCACGCCTTTCCACAACCCGGGGAAGCGGTCGAAGTCCTGCCGGAATGCGGGGCCCGGCTCTTTGGCGTGGATCAGCCGAAGCTCCACGCCCCGCTTCAACAGCTCCGCGAGGATCTGCAGAAAGGGGACCATCGCCCCGCTCCCCGGTTTTTCCACATACATGTCCTTGATGTCGGCGGTGGCGATCCACAGGCGTTTTTTCGCGCCCGGAACAAGTTTCAAAACCGCCTCTTCATAGATCTGCCGATTCGAGATAAAACGTGTCATCACACTTCCCCTTTACGTGTTTTCATTTTCATCCGCTCATCTTGGAGCAAAATTCGTGCCAACGCGGAATTCTGCGGGGAAGCGCGGAAAAATCCGCGGCTTCGGCGGTCCGATTTTGAACACCGGGTCAAAATTTGAACGCTTGAAAGCCCCGTTTCAGGAGGTCTTCCGGCACGCAAAACGCTTTGGCACGGTATTTGCTTCATGAAAGACGCCGCGCCGCTCCACGGTGGAGCAGGCGATCCAAACAACCAAAAAGGAAAGGAAATGGAAAAATGGCAAACTTCTATTGCAAGCATTGTGGGGCCCGGTATTCTTCGGTGAATGCGCTGACGGCGGGGAGTTGTCCGCGTCACCCGGCAGGATGCAACCGGGGCAAGCACGAGCTCTACGAAGGCGACGAGAAAAGCCGCTATACCTGCAAGTACTGCGGGGCGTCATACAGCTCCATCAACGCGATGACCGCGGGGAGCTGTCCGCGCCATCCCGACGGCTGCAACAAGGGGAAACATTCGCCCGCGCTGTAAGCCGTAATTTTTCCGTGTCTCCCCGCCGGGCGGCGGGGAGTTTTCGAACTTTGCGCCGGGAAATTTGATGTTTTTTTCGAAAATATGAAAAAAATCCCGGCGGAGACTCGTATAATAGGTAGAGACGACAGGCGAGATGAAATTGCCTGCGGAATTTTCAAGTCAACGAAAGGAAATCGGATCATGAGCGGGAAAGGGGAATATCATCTGCCGCATTTGGGGGTGTTCGAGGAGAGCGCCGCCCGGATGGAACTGAAAAAAGCCGGGGGAGGAGGCGGAGCCCTCCGGAAGGCGGTTTTCACGCGCTCCATGATGGAGTCCCCGGCGTGGACCGACAGCAAGGCGGCGATCCCCCTCGTCGTCGGCGGAGACGCCGCCGGGCAGCCTGTTGTCATTGACCTTGCGGCTGCGCCGCACATTCTGATTTCCGGATCGACCGGGACCGGCAAGAGCGTCTGCATGAACACCTTTGTCGCAAGTATGCTCTTCCGCTTTTCTCCCGACGAATTGAAGCTCATAATGATCGACACCAAGGCCGTCGAATTCGACATCTACCGCAAATTGCCTCATCTGGCAACTCCCGTCATCAACGACTGGCGGGACGCCGTGGAGGCGCTTCAAAGGATCGTCGGTGATATCGGGCTTCGGTATGACCTTCTCGCGAAGAACGGGGCCAAAAACATCCGGGAATTCAACGGCAAAGCGGGAAACCAGCCGAAGATGCCCTATCTTGTCGTCATCATCGACGAACTGGGGGACCTGATGATGAGCGAGGCCCGGAGTTGTTTTGAAAAAGCCATCGTTTCCATCGCCCAAAGGGGCCGTGCCGCGGGGATCCACCTTATCGTTGCCACTCAACGGCCTTCGGCTGAGATCATCACCGGCATCATCAGGGCCAATTTCCCGACCCGCATCTGCTTTCAGGTCCGCTTTTCCGACGACAGCAAGACGGTACTCGACGCCGCGGGCGCGGAAAAACTCCTCGGCATGGGGGATATGCTGATGATGCAGCCTTTCAGTTCCGATCTGAAGCGCATGCAGGGGGCGTACATCCCCGACGGAGATGTGGAGCGGATCGTGAAATTCGTCGAAAACGAGGCCTCGCAGGAGATTTACGATGCGGCGGCGCAATTTCTGCGCGAGGGCGGGGACGAACTTTTCCGCCGGGCCCTCGGCGTCGTCGCGCTGGAACGCAAGCTGAGCGTGAGTTTTCTCCAGCGGCGGCTGGGGATCGGTTACAACCAAGCCTCCGCCATCGAGGCGGCGCTGCGGAAGCTCCTCATGCCGTGAAACGCTTTGCGCTTCAGGTGAGAAGGAACATGCCGAGGTTGCGGAGAAAACCGGATTTGCAGATCCGGTGCCGGAGCAGAAGTTTCCGCCGGGCGAAGAAGCCGAGCGTGGGCCAGTTTTCCAGCGCTGCCAGCATCTCCCGGTCGGCGGGGGCCAGGCGGTCGGCGTAACGCCTGCCGAAGGCTGCGGCCTGAAGAATGTTCCGGTCGAAACGCTCACGCAGTTTGTCCCGCCCCATCTGCAGCTTCTTGAGAAGCGGAAACGGCGAATAGGGAAACGCTCCGAAGATATTGTCGTCGTGCTGACGGTAGTACAGCGTCGCTTCGTTCAGAAACCCGATCTTGCCGAGAGCGGCGGCGGCGAGGGTTATCCAATGGTCGTGCATGACCGCTTCCGGCGGGATCGGCAGGGCCAGCTCGAGCAATGCGCGGTTCAGCAGCATCGTGTTGCCCGAGGCGACGTTCTGGGCGAGAAGACGGTTCAGGGAAAGACAGCAGGGATCGAGGCGCGAGTAGCGCATCAGCGACGGCGAAAGCACGTTCAGCGCCCCGTCGGTGACCTCCGAATCCGTGAAGACCATGATCGGCGTCCGAGCCCCCGAAAGGAAGCTCATTTCCCGGTATTTTTCCAGCGTCCGGCTGATCTTGTCGGGCTTCCAGACGTCGTCGTGGTCGGAAAACATGACGAGTTCGGCTTCCGAACGGGCCATCAGCGAGGCGAAATTGGCCATCGCCGATGCCCTGGCGCTCCCGAGAAAAACGATTTTTCCGGGGAACTTCCGCCGGTAACTTTCGATCAGCTCAAGCGTCCCGTCCGTCGAGCCTCCGTCGTTGATCACGATCTCGAAGTCCTGAAAATCCTGCGCCAGAATGGACTCCAGCTGCTCGCTCAGGTAGCGTGAGGAGTCGTATGTCGCCAAAAGGATCTGCAGCGTCGGATTCATGACAGGGTATCGGACCTCGTTTTACGGCTCGCGGGCGGTCTCGTCGAGGGCTTTGATCAGCGGATAGAGGACGTATTCGATGACCCGGCGGCGGCCGCACTTGATCTCGCACTGGGTCTCCATGCCGGGGATCAGCCGGAAATTGTCCTTCACGCCCCGGAGTTTGCCGCTGATGGTGAGCCGGACCCGGTAGTACTTGGTCTGAACGCCGCCGCCCGAGCTCTTTTCGAGGGTGTCCTCGGAAATGTTCCGGACCACGCCGTCCAGAGTCCCGTGCTTCTGGAAGGGCCATGCCGTCAGTTTGATCTTGGCCTTTGCCCCCGGCTTCACTTTCCCGATATCCTCGGGACGGAGTTCGGCCTCGAGTTCGATGTCGCCTTCCAGGGGGATCAGGGTGATGAGGGATTCCGCTTCGCGGACGGCGGAGCCCGGCGAGAAGGGCGCCACTTCGTGGACGATGGCGTTGCAGGGGGCGCGCAGATGCACGTACTCCAGCAGCCTCGCCTGCTTGTCGTACTCCTTCCGGATGGAAGAAAGGTTCCGGTCCACGGTGACCATCTCTTCGGAGATCTTGTTGCGCCACTCCTGGATAAAGGTGTTTTTTTCCGCCACGGTGATGCCCTTGCGGTGTTCCAGTTCCAGCAGCTCGTTGCCGAGGCGGTCCACCGTGGACTCCATTTCCATGCGGCTGATGGACATCTGGATCAGATCCTTGAGCGAGGCGGCTTTTTTCTGGTGGAGAGTCCGGAACATTTCCTCCAGCGTTTTCATGGACTCCAGCCGCTCCTTCTGCTTGCGCAGGCTGTCCTGATTGCTCTTGACCGAGGCGGCCAGCTGCTTCAGCGCTTCGGAGTAGTAGTTGAGTTTTTCCCGGTAGAACTCCTGCCGCTGACGGTAGATGGCCAGCTGCCAGCGGGAAAACTGCTCCTGATTCCCCGTGTAGGGCTTCCCCTGAAACTCCGCCTGGAGCCGGGAAAGCTGGGCTTCGAGGGCGGTGATCTCGTTCCGGAGCCGGTCGGCTTCCGCCTTGTTGATCTCCGGGTCGAAGGTGATGAGGAGCTGGTTCGTTTTCACCGTGTCCCCGATCCGCACATGGATCTGCTTGATCACGGAGCGCTCCAGGGGTTTCATGACGATGGTGGGACGGTTGGTCACCAGTTTGCCCCCGCACTGGACGATCACGTCGGTTCGGGCAACGCAGGCCCAGACGATGGCGAGACAGACCGCCACGAAGGGGAACCAGACCCCGAACTTGATGAAGAGGGGCAGGGGCTGATTCTTGATCTCCAGCGCGTCGGGCTGGGATTCCACGATCTGCCGGGGCGTTTTCTGCCGGGCTTCGGCACGGTCGGAAGATTTCATCTTAAGCCTCCACATTCATTTGCTGATTCCAGAATTCCCGGTAGATCCCCGGCTGCTTCATCAGTTCCGCGTGGGATCCCGCCGCGGAGATCCTGCCGCCGTCGATGACCACGATCTTGTCGGCGCGGCTGACGATGGAAAGCCGGTGGGAAACGATGATCACCGTCCGCCCGCGGGCGATGGCGTTCAGGTTGCGGCGGATCACCTCTTCGCTTTCGGGGTCAAGGGAACTGGTGGCCTCGTCGAAGATCAGGATCGGGGGATTGGTCAGCAGCGCCCGGGCGATGGCCAGACGCTGGCGCTGGCCGCCGGAAAGGTTGGAACCGTTCTCCTCGAGGACGGTGTCGTAACCCCGCGGGAGCTTCTGGACGAATTCGTCGGCTCCGGCCAGCTGGGAGGCGTAGATAATCTCTTCGAGGGAGGCGTTCTGCCGGGCCAGGGCGATGTTCTCGCGGACCGTGCCGCTGAAGAAGTAGTTTTCCTGAAGCACCACCCCCAGATTGCGGCGCAGGTGGGCCTTGTCCAGCTCGCGGATGTCGATGCCGTCGATCCGGATGATCCCCTGCTGGACGTTGTAGAGCCCCTGCAGCAGCTTGGTGATGGTCGTCTTGCCGGAACCGGAACGGCCCACCAGACCGATGGTTTCCCCGGCCCGGATCTGAAGCGAAAGATCCGTGATGACGTAGGGCAGGTCGGGGCGGTAGCGGAAGGAGACGCGGTCGAATTCGATCGCCCCCCGGAGCGGATTGCGCACGCCGCCCCCGGCGGGTTCGGGGGGCGTGTTCATGACCACCCCGAGCATTTTCACCGACAACGCGATCTGCTGGTACTCGTGGATCAGCCCCACCATCTTCACCAGGGGGCCCGTGACCCGGTTCGCCAGCATCTGGAAGGCGATCAACGCGCCGATGGTGATGATGTGTTCGAAGCAGAGATGGGCGCCCGCCCAGATGATGCAGACCGACATCATCATTTCCAGCATCTGGCTGATGCTCTGCGCCGTCATGGAGATCTTGCCCACCCGGAAATAGGACTGGATGGCGTAGGCCGTGGAGTCGTCCCAGGCCTTGCGTTCCACCGGCTCCAGCGCCAGGGCCTTGACCGTCTTGATGCCGTGGATGGACTCCACCAGCATGCTCTGCCGTTTCCCTTCCGCCTGATAGAGTTCATTGAGCCGCTTCTGGAAGGTCTTGATCAAGGACGCGATGACCAGCGCCATCAGCCCGGTGAAGACCAGCACGATCAGCGTCAACGTCACGCTGTAGAAGAGAAGGAAGGGGATGAAGATGCACAAGGAACAGATGTCCAGAATGGTGAAGAAGAGGTTCCCCGACAGGAAGCCCCGGATCTTTTCGGTCTGCTGCATGTGCTTCAACAGGACTCCGGAGGGCACCCGCTCGAAGAAGTCCAGCGGCAGCCGCATCAGGTGCGAGAAGGTCTTCGTGGCGGTGGAAATGTCGATCTTGTTGGTCACGAAGAGGAGCAGGTAGCTGCGGACGTAGTTCACCAGCGCGTTGAAGGCCACGACGATCAGCACCCCGACGCCGAGGACGTTGAGGGTGTTGCCGGCCTGATTGACCAGGACCTTGTCCACCACGATCTGGAAGAAGAGGGGGATGACCAGCGAAAAGACGGTCAGCAGCGCCACCATCAGCGCGATCTCGCCGAAGATCCCCTTGTGCTTGATGAACTCCGGGATGAACCAGCGCAGACTGAAGGGCTGTTCCTCGTCGGTGAGTTTGTACCTCTTCTTGAGCAGGATGAAGTTGCCCGCGTACTCTTCGCCGAACTGCTCTTCGGAAAGGAAGATGAAGCGGTTCGGGGAATTGAACCGGTCCGACTCGGGATCCACCACGACGGCCTGCACCCCGCCGTCGGGCAGGGCCCGGAAGCCGCACAAAACCGCCGATTTGCCGCTCTTTTTCAGGGCGATGCAGGGAAAGACGGAACTGCTTGCCTGCAGCTCTTTCCACGACAGCTTGACTTGGCGGACCTTGTAATTGTAGTGAGCGGCGATCTCCCGGAAGAGGTTTTCCCGGATCTCCTCGCTGCCCACGGCGTATTCGTGCATGATCTCCCGGATGTCCGCCGGGGTGTTGTCGTTGCGGGCGATGAGGACGAAGCTGGCGAGCCGGGTCTGCTGACGGGAATCGACCGGCGTCAAATTGCGGAAAATGATCCCCTCGCCCTCCCAGTTTTCCCGGAGTTCGCCGACCGGGACGGTCTTGCCCTGGACCTCGAGCGACGGGTCGGCGATCTGGACGCTTCCTCCTGCGGCGATCTGCTGCCCGTTCAGGACCAGGATCCAGTTCCCCGCCTTCAGCCGGAGCAGGGCGGGCCCGGCGTAGGACTTGAACACTTCCGGCGACGCGATCCGTTCGGGGAGCAGCTGCTGATCCCCGGCGAGACGCAGCAGTTCCTCGACGGGATCCGCCTGATACTGCTCGAGGACCTTCTGCGTCACCAGCGCGGGAAAGTTGACCGTATGGCGAAACCGGCCGAAGAGAAGCTGGAGACATTTCAGTCCCGTGGTGTCTGCTTGTTTCATAGAGGTTTCCTTCGTATTGTCATTGCGTTTCGAAAACTTATGCCGGAGGCCCTACACCGCGCCGCGGTAGTGCTCCGCCTTTTTGGCCAGATGCCAGAACAGCTGCTGCAGACGGACCGCGTGTTTCGCGGAAACGGCGATGCAGCCCGGCGGCCACAGGGAATGTTTGATGCCCCGCCAGCGGGCGTAAAGTCCCGGCTCCTGCGGAAGGGCGAAGACCGCGGTGGATTGCTCCTTCCCGAAATCCGCGCTCCGCGGGGGCACTTCCAGCAGACGGGCCTCGGCCGGAGCGGGATAGCGCAGCAGATGTTTCCACCGCTTCACCACGTTCCGGGTCGCCGCCGTGCAGTCGCGCAGATCGACGGAGTGCCCCTGCATGAAGTACTCCTTGACGCCGCTCCACATCTCATCCGCCGGGCCGCCCGCGGTCCGCTGTTCCCAGTCGGGGAGCTTGGCGTTGCACGAGCCGTCGGGCAGGTAGTACTCCACGCTGGGCAGGTCCGGTTCGAGCACCGCCTCGATGAGGTGATGGTATTCCAGAAAAACATCGACGGCCTCCCGGCACTCCAGACCCACGGCGTCGATCATCAGCCCGGCGATGTCGGCGAAATAGGCCGGGACCTCCCCCCGGTAATTCCAGCGTCCGAAGAACAGCCCGTCCCAGTGCCAAGCGGGTAATCCCGCCTGCAGGGAGCCGAGGGTCGAACCGTACCAGCCGGTGTCCACCAGATGCAGGGTGCGGAAAGATCCGAACTGCTTCTCGATGAAGCGCCTGCCGATATCGTGCTGCTCCCGGAAGTGGGTGCGCAGCGCCTCGGAAAAGGGGAGATCCCCGTTAAAGAGCCGGAACACGTTTCCCCGGTCGACCGGCGCTTCGGCCAGCTCGGGGGGGAGCGTGGCGACGAGCTCCGCCCTGTTCGGGTAAAGGGGGCCGGGGAGCAGGGCCGCGGCCATTTCCCGGCAAATCCCGGCGGAAAATTCCCGGACCAGATTGGCGACGGCCAGTTCCGGATTTTCCCCGAAGGTCATCTTGACGGCGGCGAAGCGGGAGATCCAGAAGGGGAAGCGCCGGACGGGCATTTCCAGTTTGTTGATTTTCAGAAAGAGGTCGAAAAGATACTGCAGGCGCAGGCCGCCCCGGGCCATGAAGAGCAGCGCCTCGCTTTCCGGAGAAAACGCCGCCGCGACATACCACAGGCGGCAGCAGAATTCGTAGAGCACCGGGGCGAGAAGAAGTCCGGCGTCCTTCCGGCTTTTCAGGATATCCTTCATTTCATTCTCTTCCGGTGCAGCAGATAGGCAAGCTTGAGACGCAGCTTTTTCCAGAAGCCCATCTCGCTGTATTCGATGTTGAATTCCTGCCCGTAACTTCGGGGCGAAGGGGGCATTTCCCGGTGGCCGCGCCACGCCTCGAGCAGTTGGTAGTAATAGGCCTTGTCGACCTCGAAGAGCTCCTGCGCGAGGGTTGCGTTTTGCGGCCGGACGCAGCTCCAGAGATAAAGTTCCGGCTGGACACGGGTCAGAGGCTTCCCGTCCGCATGGGGCAGGTGGGAAAAGGCCCTGTCGTACAGGGATTTCTCGATGAAAAGCAGCATGTTCTGACGGTACCAGGGGCAGATGGCGCCGTCGTTCCAGAACTCCTCCCTGAGCAGATCGAGGGGGATGTACCCGAACTTTCTGAAGAGCAGGGCCCAGTATTCCGGAAAGTTCTCGTTGAGGTGCCCCGTCCCGCCCTGGTAGGGGAAGGCGCTGGAAAAGAGGACGATGCCCGCCAGCGAGGTCAGAGTCCGCACGAAACCTTCCGCCTTTTCCGGGGGCAGATGCTCGGCCACCTCCAGACTCATGGCCAGATCGAAGCGTCGGGCGGGGAAGGGCCCGGTACAGAGGTCGGTCGGATGAAAGTCCGCCTCGGGGATCTGGAGGTACTCACGGGGGACATAGTCCCCGTCGAAGCCGGAGATCTCTTCCACGCCGCAGGCCTTGAATTCGGCCAGCCAGGTCCCCAGCCCGCAGCCGAGGTCGGCCGCGCTCTTCACGGGGAAGTGCTTCAGCAGCCAGGGAACGACCCGTTTTGCGGAACAGCGGCTCCCGAGGGATTGTTCCTCATAAAAACTCTTGTCATAAGCCATGGAAAATGTTCCTTTCATGCAGATCCCGTTCCCGGCAGCTCTGTTTGAACTTGCGGTACCGGTTGCGGAGGGATGAACCGGGCAGCCAGACGCTCCGGATCCCGTGCCGGACGAAGGGGCTCAGAAAATCGGCTTGGAAATCGTCTCCGAGATGGAGAAGCGCTTCGGGCGCGCACCCCAATTCGCGCAAAACGTGATCGAAAAGCATGCCGGAGGCTTTCGAGACGCCGAAATCGCTGCTGCTGTACACCTTTTGTATCATCCGGGGCGCGGGGAGCAGACGCTCCAGCAGAGACGAAAGATCCCTGCCGCCCCAGTACATGTCGCTTACGGCGATGACCGGGACCCCCCGGCTGCGGGCCTGCTCCGCCAGCTCAACGATGACGGGATCGGGGCGGAGATGGGCCGCTTCGTAATCCAGTTCCTCCTCCATCAGCGCAGGAATTGCGTCGGCGGGCAGCCCGAGGATCCGGGCCATGATGGTGAAGATCCGCTCCGCGGAAGCTTCCCGGCAGCCCTGCACCGGAGGGACGCTTTGGTAGGCCAGCCGATGGGCCAGCGCCCGTGCGTCGTAGAGTTCCCGCGGGGAGAACCGGGGGAATCGGGAAGCCTGGCATTTTGCGGTCCCGGCGAAACGCTCCAGCTCCGCGGTGCGGTCCCGCAGGAGCAAAGTATCGAAAATGTCCAGCGAAAGCACGGCGACCGCGCCGGAGTCGAGCAGCTGACGGGCCGCGTTCAGACGGCGGCGGTTGCGCAGGCCCCGCGGCAGCAGACGGCGGAACAACGAGTCCCGGCAGCGCCAGGATTCGGTCGGCAGACTGAGGGAAAGCTGCCGCAGGCTCCGCTCCAGCTCGATGGCCCTGTTGCCGAGCGTATCCCTTTCGGCGGAAACATTTTTGAGTTTTTCTTCGACTTCTCGGATATAGATCTGATCCTTGTGCCAGACTTCCGCCGCATCCTGAAGCTGCCGATCCCGTTCCGCGACGGTGTCCCTGAGGACGTCCCGCTCTCCGGAAACCTCCTTCAGTTTTTTGCCGAGTTCGCCGATATAGGCCTGATCTTTGCGCCGGGTTTCGGCGGCTTCCCGCAGTTTGCGGTCCCGTTCCGCGACGGTGTCCCTGAGGACGTCCCGCTCCCCGGAAACCTCCTTCAGTTTTTTGCCGAGTTCGCCGATATAGGCCTGATCTTTGCGCCAGACTTCGGCGGCTTCCCGCAGTTTGCGGTCCCGTTCCGCGACGGTGTCCCTGAGGACGTCCCGCTCTCCGGAAACCTCCTTCAGTTTTTTTTCGAGCTCTCCGATATAGGCCTGATCCTTGTGCCAGGCCTCTTCCGCATCTTTCAGCTTTTTGCCGAGTTCTCCGATATAGGCCTGATCCTTGTGCCAGGCCTCTTCCGCATCTTTCAGCTTTTTGCCGAGTTCTCCGATATAGGCCTGATCCTTGCGCCAGGCCTCTTCCGCATCTTTCAGCTTTTTGTCGAGTTCTCCGATATAGGCCTGATCCCTGCGCCAGACTCCGGCGGCTTCCTGAAGTTTGCCGTTGAGTCCGGCGATGCGGCAGAGATTTTCCACCCGGTTCAGTTCCAGCACGCTCAGCAGCTCCCGGTGGGAATCCAGTTCGTCGAGGAGGGGGCGGAGCGCGGCCTCTTCTCCGGGGGCGAGGTTTTCCCGGCAGACGAGGATCCCGATGCCGTAAAGCACGGGCAGACGCCGGAATTCCCAGCCGTCGTGTCGGGCGAGGAACTCCTCCACCGCGGTCAGAACGCCGTTTCCGGGGCCGCCTTCCGCGTCGGCGGTCACGTATCCGGCGGGGGGCAGTCCGGGAGAGCCTGCCACGTAGGGCGAGGCGGTATTTTCGGCATGGAAGGCATGGGGGCGGGAGATCCGCGCCGGGTCGTAATAGATGTCCCGCCGGGCCCAGGGCCAGCTCACATCGTGGAGGAACAGGAGCTTGATTCCGGTCGCGGCCCGGCTGCGGAAGATCGTTTCCAGATCCGCCAGCACGGTCTCATAATTGTGGTCTCCGTCCAGAAACACCGCTTCGGCCGGGAGGGGGGCGGCCAGAAATTCGGCGGAAGTCCCCCGGAAAAAGGTGAAATCCGGTTCCTTTTCCGCGTCGAAGGGAAAGGGCACATCCGCCGGGTCCACGGCGACCAGCTTCGCTCCCCGGCTCCGGGCGTAGCCCAGCAGGACCTGCGTGTTCACACCGGCTTCGCTGCCGATCTCCACGATCCGGGTGATGCGGAGCACGTCCATGAGGCGGCGGTATTCCGGGGCGAAATTGACCATGGAGCAGATGTTTTCCTCCCGCTGGGCGCCTGCGGCGAGAGGGAAAAGTGCCGCGGTCGGCGGTGTGAGTTCGGGTGTGCTCATTTTTTCGATTCGGCGGCCCTCAGTTTGTGGACGAAGCGGCTGAACCAGTTCTTGTCCTTCAGCCACAGGAAGAGCGCGTTGACGCCGCGGTCGAGCCGGCGGGGGGAGATGGCGTCGATCCTGGTGTTCTGCCAGTTGTTCATGACGGCCAGATTGATCAGCGTCCCCAGTCCGGCGGGGTCGGTCCGGAAGTAGTGGTTTCGCAGGATCGCGTCGTACCGGGCGTGTTTTTCCAGTCCGGCGACGACGGTGTTGCCGCACACGTCGCCCGCGTCGGAAATGTTTTCCCGGAAGTGGTAGTTGGCCAGCTGTTCCTGGATGACGCCTATGTCCGCGCACCTGAGGAAGCGGATGTTGAAATCCCAGTCCCCCAGCACGGGCAGGGACTCGTCGTATCCCCCGAGGGTGTCGTAAACGGAGCGCTTGTAGAGGAAGGAGATGGGGGGGAAGCTGTTGACCATCAGCATTTCCATCAGATAGACCGATTTCAGCCAGGTGTTGAAGCCGTACTGCGAGGTGGGCCGCACGGCGCCGTTCTCGATGACCTCGTTGACCCGGGTCGTATGGGTGATGACTCCGGCGAAGAGGGGCTCGCTGTCCAGAAAGGCGGTCGTTCGCTCCAAGAAGACGGGGGCCCAGCTGTCGTCGTCGTCGTGGATGACGATGTACTCCGAAGCGCAGGAGCGGATCCCGGCGTTGCTGGCCGCTTCCATGCCGACGCTTTTTTCGCGGTGGAGGACCCGGGTCTCGATGCCGCGTCGGCGGGCTTCGGCGGCGATCTCCTCCACGGGGGGACGTTCGCCCGCGTCGTTGACGATGACCCAGAGGAAGTCCCTGAAGGTCTGGGAGCTCACGCTTTCGAGGGCCCGTTTCAGGAGCAGCGCACGGTTTTTCGTGCGGGTGATGACGGCGACTTTCTTTCCGGTATCCACGATCATATTCTCCGGCAGCTGAAATGTTCCGCGGGGAGATTGAAGACCCCGTGGACGATGTCTTGTTCCTTTACGCTGGTCACGGTGCGGAAATCGGTGGCCCAGCAGAAGAGCTCCTGAGCCATGACGTCCCGGCCGGACCCGATGCCCAGAGTCAGCGTATAATCTCCGGGGGCCACATCCGGCCAGGTGAGGTCGAAGGAAAATTCCACGTTTCCCGCCGGGAGCGTTTCTCCGGGGCGCATGCAGTTGCCGAAGATCCGTTTCCCGAACCGGTCGTTGAAGAAGAATCCGACGATGGGGAAGGGGCACTGCGTATTGAGTTCCGCCCGTGCCTTGACGGCGAGAGTGTCCCCCGCCCGCAGGATCTCCGGCGAGACGGCGGCGGCGGAAAAGCTCCCGTGTTTCCCCGTTTTCCGCGATTCCGGGATGACTTGAAATTCGGGCGTGAGCTTCTGCGCGGGCACGGGGGCCTGCGGCGTGTCGTAGAGCAGATGGGTGTAGAACTCGATGGCCTCCCGCGCGGGCCCGGTGAAGACCGCCCGGCCCCGGTCCAGGACCATGACGGAACTGCAGAGGGTGGCCACGGCGTTGAGGTCGTGGCTGACCAGCACCAGCGCGCCTTTTTTCCGGTGTTCTTCGAGGAAGCGGAAACACTTCTGCTGGAAGCGGATGTCGCCCACGGCCAGCGCCTCGTCCACCAGACGGATCTCCGCGTCGGTGCAGGCGGTGACGGCGAAAGCGAGGCGCAGGAACATGCCGCTGGAGTATTTCTTCACGGGCTGATCCATGAACTCCCCGATATCGGCGAATTCGATGATCTGCCGGGTGCGGTCCCTGGCTTCGGCGCGGCTCATGCCCTGCATCATGGCGGCGACGACGATATTTTCCCTGCCCGTGAACTCCGGATCGAAGCCGTAGCCGGGATCCAGCAGAAAGGTGGTCCGTCCCCGGCGCTCCAGAGTCCCGGAACTGGGGCGGCGGATCCCGCAGAGCAGGGAAAGGAGGGTGCTTTTGCCCGCGCCGTTCCGGCCGATGATGCCCAGACATTCCCCCCGGCGGAGCGTCAGGTCGATCCCCGACAGGGCCTCGAAGCTCCGGGCGGAGGGAGTGCCGCGGAAAAGTCCCGTCAGTTTGGAAAGGGGCGAAGTGCGCAGATCGTAGCGTTTCCCCACGCCCCGTGCCTGCAGCAGGATATCCGGTTCACACGGCATCGATGAACCCCTTTCGTGTTTTGCGGAAGAAGGCCCATCCGGCGAGCGCGGCGGCGATCCCGACGATCCAGAGCAGCCCGACGTTTTCGACGGGGAGCCCGAAGACGGCGGCGCGGAACGCCTCCACGAACCCGGTCAGGGGGTTGACGTAGAGCCACGGGCGGTATTGTGCCGGGATGACGCTTGCGGGATAGACGATGGGGGCGAGGAAGAAGAGCCCCTGCTGGAACAGCGCGGCGAACTGGGGAAAATCCCGCAGATAGACGCTGGCCGCGCCGGAAAAGAGGGCGACGCCCACGCAGAAGAGCCCGAAGGGAATGAGGACCGCGGGCAGCCAGAGGAGCCGGATCCCCAGTGTCCCGGCGCATCCGGCGGCGGCGAGGACCACGGCGAGCCAGCAGAGCCCGGTGAGGAAGGCGCACCCGGCGGCGGTGAGCGGCAGGACCTCGAGGTCGAAGGAGGCGTTCCGCACGTAGCCGGGCTGCGAGATGATCGAGAAAGCGCCTGCGTTGAGGCTTTCGGCGAAGACGTTGAAGAGGGCCATGCCGCTGAAGAGGGCCAGGGCGTAGTTGGCCCCGCCGATGCCCTGTCTGAGGTTGAGAATCAACCCGAAAGCGCAGTAGTAGACCCCCAGCAGAAAGAGGGGGGTGACGATGGGCCACAGGGCGGAAAGGAGTCCCCCTTTGCCGCGGCTTTTCCAGCTCCGCGCAACGAGGACGGTCAGCAGTTCCCAGTCGGCGCGCAGGGTGCGGAAAGGCCCCGCCGGGCGCCGGGCATCTCCGGCTGAAACCGTTGTCATGGCGCTTTCCTTTCCCTCATATTCGAAGTTGAGACCGACACTTGATGATGATACGCGTTAATATAGCATCGCTTCGGGCATTTTTCAAGCAAAAAGGCCCGGCATGGACGGGGGAAAACCCGCCTCGCGCCCTCCGACAAAAAAGCAGGGGGCCCGGTGGGCTCCCTGCGGTTTCGTCCGCCGTTTATCCCAGGGCGATCAGGCCCTTTGGCGCACCGTTATTCACGGTCCAGGCTTTGAGGCTGCTGTCGAAGTCGGTGAAGAGGACGTCGTCCACGCCGTCCCCGTCCACGTCGCCCACTCCGGCGAGGTTCTGCCCCGCGCTCAAAGTCCCGATGCCGCCGACGGAAACGTATTTCGCCGTGGAGTCGAGGAGCCAGGTCGCGATCTCGCCGCTGGAGGTGTTCTTCAGGAGCACGTCGTCGATCTCGTCGCCGTTGAAGTCGCCGATGCCGGCGATCTGCCACGGATCCGCGGCGCGGCCCGTGTAGGCCACGTTCACGGCCTGATAGCCCGAAATGTCCACGCCCGTCAGGAAGACGAAGACGTCTCCCGAGCCGGTGATGGTCCTTCCTTCGGCGGTCTGGGGCATGTTGTTGCGGATCATCACGTCGTCCACGCCGTCGCCGTTGAAGTCGCCCACTCCGGCGAGTTCGAAACGGTAGTATTTCGCGTTGATGGCGGCGTCGGTGGCGCCTGTCAGGTCGGCGGGATCCATCTTGAAACCTTCGCCGTCCCAGGTGGTGACCATGGCGCCCAGCCAGCCGGGAGCCATGTTGAAGGCGTTGTCCAGAGTCCAGCAGGCAAGGCCGGTGACCTTGGAGTAGCCGGGGCTGACCTGTTCCGGCGCGAGCAGCAGGGCTCCGGGGAAATCGGAGCCGTTGAAGTTGCCGGCCCCGGCCACGGAGTACCCGCCGGAAACGACGCCCAGCACGGTCCCCTGTTCCGCCGCGCCGCCGTCGATCCCGCCGTCGACATTGCCGGTGATCCGGACGATGCCGGTGCCGAGATCCTGCACCAGCAGGTTGGAAACGCCGTCCTTGTCGTAGTCGGCGGAATCGAGGACCTGCCACCTGGCGGGATCCAGCTGACCGATGTTCCGGGCAGTTCCCGCATCGCAGACGATGATATTCCCCTGCGCGTCGCAGGTCACCGCGCCGCTGCTCTTGCCGTCGCTCTGCCCGCCGTTCCCGCCGCCGGAATTGGTCAGGATCCTGAAAATCTGGAGATTGCTCCATTCCGAAGCGTTTCCGGCGGCGTCGAGCGTGCGCACCGAGCAGTACCACATGCCGCGCGAGAGATCGCTCAGGGTCGCGATGCTTCCGCCGACTCTTCTGCCGGTGCCGCTCAGGTCGGGCGAATTTCCGTAGCTGATCTCATAGCCCGCCAGCGGAGCCAGTCCGTTGTCCGCCACATCTTCCCAGTCGATCACGGCCTGATTCCCCGTGACGGTGCTCCGGAGCTGGGTCGGTGCGGCGGGCGGGGTCTTGTCGATGTTGCCCACGGCGTAACCGGTCATGGAAAAGTTCCCCACCGTGTCGATGGCGCGGAAGTACATGACACCGTTTTCCGTCATGACGACGGGTTGCGTATAATCGGCCCAGTTCGCGCCGTCCGGACTGTACTGTCTCCTGACGCTGTCGTCGCTGAAGAACGCCGTCAGGGTCACATCCCGGTTGGTGAAGGAGGTGATGTCGGCGCTCACGAACGGCTGGTCCGGGGGAGTCCGGTCGATATTGGTCACGGCGTAGGCAGTGACCTCGGAAACGTTCCCCACGGCGTCGATGCCGCGGAAGTACACCGTGCCGTTCCCGGTCATGACGACGGGCTGGGTGTAAGCGGCCCAGTTCACGCCGTCGAGACTGTACTGCCTTTGCGCGCTGTCATCGCTGAAGACCGCCCCCACGGTCACGTTCTGATAGGTGGGCTCGGTGACGAAGGGGACCGCCGTCGGCTGAACAGGCGGGATCTTGTCGATGTTGGTCACAGCGTAGGAGGTGACCTCGGAAATGTTTCCCACGGCATCGATACCGCGGAAGTACACCATGCCATTGCCGGCCATGACGATTGGTTGGGTATAGGTGCTCCATGTCGCATTGTCGAGGGAATACTCTTTCGTCGCGGAGTCCTCGCTGAAAGTGGCCGTTACGGTCACATCCTGATTGGTGGGCGCGGTGGTGTTCGCCGCGGCTGCCGGACGAACCGGCGGAACCTTGTCGATATTCGTGACCTCGTAACTGGTTACATCGGAAATATTCCCCACGGCGTCGATGCCGCGGAAATAGACCGTGCCGTTTTCTTCCATAACAATGCCTTGAGTATAGGCGGACCACGTTTCGCCGTCCAGACTGAATTCCCGGACCGTGCTGTCATCGCTGAAAGAGGCCGTTACGGTCACATCCTGATTGGTGGCGGCGGTGATGTCGGCCGCGGCGGTCGGCGGAACAGGCGGGACCTTGTCGATGTTGGTCACGGCGTAACCCGTCACCTGTGAAACGTTCCCCACGGCATCGGTGGCGCGGAAGTAGACCGTTCCGTTTTCTTCCATGACGATGCTTTGAGTGTAGGCGGACCACGTTTCGCCGTCCAGACTGTATTCCCGGACTGTGCTGTCATCGTTGAAAGCGGCCGTTACGGTCACATCCTGATTGGTGGGCGCCGTGACGTCCGGCGTGACGCTTATGACTTCGGGGGCGATACCGTCATCGACTTTAAGGATCAGGGAAGTGTCTTCCGTCGTAAGCGTGAAGGTATAGTCGCCGAAGGTCAGGCTGTTGCCGACCGAGATCGTGCCGTAATCAGCTTCATCGGTGCCGAGGGTGAGTGTCGCGGCGAATCCGGGGGCGCCCTCCGCAGCCAGCGTGTAGAAGTCTTCGGTTTGCGCCGCCGACACGGTGATGGAGTAGGACGGCGTTCCCGTGATCCGTGACAAATCGTTGACCAGGGCCCCGTCTCCGGCATTTCTGCCCGCAAGGGTGAAGTCTATGACCGCACCCGCGTTTGCGGAGAAAGTTGCGCCTTCGGCGATTTCCAGGCTGCCCCGGTGGAAGCCGCCGCCGGCGATGGTCACGGAGCCGTTTGCCGCAAGAACGGTGTTTTCGGCCGTGCCGCCGCTGGAAACGGTCATGGTGCCGTTGCCGCTGATCGTTGTGTTTTCGGCCGTACCGCCGGAAACGGTCATGGCGCCGTTGCCGTCGATCGTGGTGTTTTCCGCCGTGCCGCCGGCGATGGTCACGGAGCCGTTTGCTGCAAGAACGGTGTTTCCCGCCGTGCCGCCGGAAACGACCATGCTCCCGGCGGATTCGACGGTCGTGCCCGTCGCCGTGCCGTTGGAAATGACCATGGAACCGCCGGAACTGACGACGGTGCTGTTCGCTTCGCCGTTGAAAACGGTCATGGAGCCGAAGAGCGTCGCGCCGGCGACACTGCCGCCGGAAACGGTCAGGCCGCCCGAGCCGGAATACACCGTGACGATCGTCGCAACGCCGCTGTCGTAGACGGTCATGGAACCGCCCGCATCGATGATGGTATTGCTCGCCAGACCTCCCCTGTAGACGAAGACCTGACCTTCATTTTTGACGGTGTTGTCATAAGCGGTCGTCCCGGAGTGGACCGTGACCCATGTGGAGAGCCCCGAGGCGATGGTGAAGGCGTTGGCCACAAATGTGGCGGCATCTTCACCGTCCAGTTGTACGTAGCCGCCGGATTCCCTGACATCGGTTGCCGAACCGCCGCTGTTGACGGTCATGGAGCCGCCGGGATTCACATTGATGGAACTGACCGAGCCGCCGTTGAAGACGGTCAGGAGCCCCCCGAAAGAGGCAATGCTCACCGTGCCGCTGAAAACGCTCACGACACCTGAGGAGTTGACTTCTGAAATATCGGCCGAACCGCCGGAAACCGTCAGCACACCGCCGGTTTTGACGATGGTCCCCGCCGCGCTCTTCGACACCAGACCGCCGTCGTAGATCCACACTTTGCCGCCGGCAGCCACGTTGAGATCCAGCGCTGTCGTTCCGCTGTGGATCGTCGCACGCTTGGAAACTACCACGCCGGTGAAGCTGTTGTGGGCAAAAGTTGCCGTTGCCGACCCGGCGAGTTCCACATAACCGCCGTTTTCCCTGGTGTCCAGTGCTGAAGCGCCGTCCCTGACGAACACCTCGCCGTCAACGCCGACCACGGTGGCCGTCGCGGTGCCGCCGGCAACGGTCATCGAGGCCGCCGCGTTGATGTTTGCCGCACCCACCGTGCCGCCGGAAACGGTCACGCTGCCTCTGGACCAGACGGTGACGCCGGATGCCTTTCCCTCAAGGACTGTCATGCTGCCCGCGCCCGCGGTGTCGGGGGTGTTGGAGCCGATCGTGACATTGCTCGCCGTACCGCCCTCGACGGAAAGAAACCCTCCGGAAGCGGTAAGGACGTTGTTTTTGAGAAGACTGATATTTTTTACAGTGCCGCCGTTGGAGACCGTGACGACACCGCCCTCGACGGCTGAAACGGTGTCCGCACTTCCACCTGAATGAACGGTGACGCTGCCTCCGGAAACGGTCGAAACGGTATTCGCCGTACCGCCGCTTGAAATGAACAGCGTTCCGCCGGAATTGACACTGGTGACGGATGCCAGTCCCCCGGCGAAGACGGTCAGGCTCCCCTGGGAATTGATGGTGTTCGTGTTGGCTGTTCCGCCCTTGTAAACCGCCACATGTCCCCATTCGCGGACGACATTGCTTGTTGCCGTCCCCATGTTGTTGATGACTACAGAGCCTTCCGTCACGCTGTTGGTGTTTGCGATGCCGCTGCTGTTGATGATCAGCTGCCCGCCGGAGGAGACATGGGTATTGCTGGCATTGCCGCCCGAGTGAACGACCATCGACCCCCGGACCGTCGTTTGGTGATTAATCCGTGAACTGTAGCTGCTCGAAGTGTTGCTTCCGAAAGCACCGGCGTGGCCGCCTGCGGAGATCGTCATGGTGCCGCCTGCGCTGATGGTGGTGTTCGCCGCTGTGCCTCCAGAAGAGACGATCATGTGGCCGTTGACCGTAGTTGAGTTTGCCGTACCGCCGACATAGACGGTTCCTGCAGAGGACCCGCCCATAACCGTCATGGTGCCGCCCGCATTCACGGTGGTCCTGGAGGCATAGCCGCCCCCATAACTTCCGCTTGAGAGGGTCAATGTGCCTGATGTCCAGTAGACGATGACGGAAACGGCTCTTTCGGTGGGGGCAAGTCCCGAAACTGCCATCATACCGCCGGAATCGACGACAGTGCCGATGGCGCGGCCGCCGCCGTAGACCCGCAGATCGCCGCTTGCCCCGACGGTAATATCCGAAGCCGCGGGCTTCAGGTCGTCGGATGAATCATATTTCTCGATATGGATCCAGCCGCCGTCCCGAATCGTGTAGTTGGAGACGGTTGCGCTCGATACCTTGAATGAAGAAGTGCCGCTGGTTCCGGAAATGTAGGTTTCTTTGGCGACGGTGAGCCCCAGTGCCGCACCATTTTCAGCCGTAATGTTCGTGGCCGTGGCGCCGCTGCTGATCCCCATGAAACCGCCTGCACTGATGGCAGTCAGATCCGCACTGCCGGCGGAAACGAATACGGAACCGCCGGCTCCCACCGACGTATTACTCGCCGTTCCGCTGACCACGCCTATGCGGCCGCCCGAACTTACAGCGTTCGAGGATGCGATTCCGCCGCTCAGAATGGAGATTGAGCCGCCGGCTGCAACGGTGTTGGAAGCATTTCCCTTTACGTTCAGTTGACCGTCTGCATTGATGGTGACGGAATCGGCAAGGCCTCCGCTTTCAACCGTCATGTTTCCCTGTGAACCAACGGTCGTGGAGGTCGCGGTCCCGGCAGAATTGACGATCATCCGCCCCGTATCTTCCGCTCTGATGTCTGTAGTGGAAGCGCCGGAATCGACACTGACCCAGCCCTTGTTGTTGACGGTATAACCTGACAGAGCCGCCCCCGTCATTTCGAATGAGGTCTGAGCGGCTCCGGAGATCCCGGAAATGTAGGTGCCGGGGGCGACGGTGATCCCCAGCGCGGCGCCTTCGGCTGCGCTGATCCCCGTTGCCGTGCCGCCGCTGAGGACCCCTATGAAGCCTTGGGGAGTCACCTTCGGATCTTTGGTCGAACCGCCGCTGGAAATGAACAGCGAACCTCCGGATTCCACCTTGGGGGCAAAAGCCGTTCCGCCGGAGGAAACCGCCAGGAGACCGACATTGCTGACGACGGCGGAAACATCCGAACCGCCGGTAAAAACATTTTCTCGGCCTCCGGAGTAAATGGTTGTCCCGCTGATCGTTCCGCCGGAGGAAACGGCTGCGATGCCCCCGGAATTGATGATCGTGTCGCTGGCATTGCCGCCGTCCAGAACCGTCATGACACCGCTTTCGCCTATGGTCGTCGAGCTTGCCTGACCGCCGTTGAAAATGAGCATCGAGCCGCCGACGTTGAGGTAGACCGAGTTTGCAGTTCCCGAAACATTCATAACCTCGCCGGTCACGGTTTCCCCGGTGACGATGGTGCCGGCGGGAACGGCCTGATCGGCGTAGGCGGCGAGGCCGGGGCCGCCGTGGTCGAGGGTGCCGAGCAGGTGGCCCGCCTCGTGGGCGATGGTGTCGACGATCGCTTCATCGGAGCTGGAGGAGTCGAGCATGACGAAGGCCTTGTCGGTTCTGTTCGCATTGCCGTGATCTATGGTCTCGGCGAGCCCGGTGAAGTTGCCGTAGGGAGCGAAACTTGAGGTCTTGCCGACGTAGACGGTGCTGTATTCGCCCGCCGCTCTTGCCTCCGCCGGGTCGGCGGTGAAGCGGACGTACTGAGAAGCGAAGGCGGCGTTGAGCCTTGCAACGATGGTTTCGATGCGCCCCCGCGTCAGTCCGGAATTTTCGACTTCGACGGCGTCGACGGTGAGGATCTCCCCGTTGTAGCCGGTCAGTTCCCCGTCGAAGTCCAGAAGGATCGTCTGCACCGAAGTCTGCGGAAGCGTCTCCGTTCCGCCCTGCGTGAAAAGTTCCTGTTTCATCTTCTCAACTCCTTAAGTTTTGTATTGGCTCAGTGATTTTTCTCCGTTTACCCAACTGTCCGTTCCGCGCGCTTTCTTACACCGCATTCGAAAAAAAAGGAAAATTTTTCTGTTTCGAGCCGAAAAAACGTCCGAAAAAGGCACAAAAAAGGCCGGACCTTTGTCCATTGGAAAAAGTCCAGCGCGCTTGGGGACGGGCAAAAAAAACGAACGTCCCCAAACATTATCTCGAAGGTTCGGCCAAGAACCTGCTCCTATCATGCAAGAGAACGTCCGATAAGATGTGAAGACACAATCTCACCGGGTACATTTCACCTCAGATAGGAGCGAACGATCTTTCTGATTTGGCCGATTTTCGAGATATTCGCTGAAATATACGGTTTTCAATCAACATTGCCGGCAAAAACGCCGATACGACGACGCCGACTGCCTATAATATACGTTGTGACAATGAAAAATGCAAGTCTTAAACTTGTTTTCCGGCCGTTTTTGCAAAAAAAAAGCAGGGGGCCCGGGGGGGCTCCCTGCGGTTTCGGGAGGGGGAGTTACTTCACGGCGAGCTGGCTCTTGAAGGCGCCGTCCTGGACGGTCCAGGCGAAGACGCTGCCGTCGAAGTCGGCCACGAGGACGTCCGACACGTTGTCGCCGTCCACGTCGCCGATGCCGGCGATCCTCTGCCCGGCGCCCAGAGTGCCGATCCCGGCGGCGGCGGAAATGTGGCCCGTGTTGTCCAGCAGCCAGCTGGCGATCATGCCGTCGGAGGTGTTCTCGAGGAGCACGTCGTCGATGCCGTCACCGTTGAAGTCGCCGATGCCGGCGATCCGCCACGGGTCGGGCGCGCAGCCGGTGTAGGCCACGTTCACCGCCTGATAGCCGGAAATGTCCGTGCCCGTCAGGAAGACGAAGACGTCGCCCGAACCGGTGATGGTCCTGCCTTCGGCGGTCTGGGGCATGTTGTTCCGGATCATGATGTCGTCGGTGCCGTCGCCGTTGAAGTCGCCCACGCCGATGAGTTCGAAACTGTAGTATTTCGCGTTGATGGTGGCATCGTCGGCGCCCATGTCGGCGGGATCGATCTTGAAGCCGTCGCCGTCCCAGGTGGTGACCATGGAACCCAGCCAGCCGGGAGTCATGTTGAAGTTCTCGTCGAGAGTCCAGCAGGCCAGACCGACGGACTTGGATTCTCCGGAAACCTGCTCGGGAGCGGTCAGCAGCGCGCCGGGGAAGCTGGAGCCGTTGAAGTTGCCCACTCCGGCGAGCTCATACCCGTCGGAAACGATCCCCAGCACGGTGCCGGTCTGTTCCACCGAATCGCCGCTGACGCCGGTGCTGACGTCGTTGGCGATGTAGACGGTTCCGGTCTCGCGGTCCTGCAGCAGCAAATCGGGCGTGCCGTCCTTGTTGTAGTCGTCGGAGCCCATGATCTCCCACTTGTCGCGGTCCAGATTGCCGATCTCCTGGGACTGGCCCGTGGTGGTGTCCACCATGGTGACGGTGCCTTCGGCATTGCGCGAGAGCACTTCGGTGGAGCCGCCGCCGGAGAAACCGCCCGTGACCACTTCGAGTTCCTTGCCGGTGTTGTCGGCGATCTCGAAGCTCCGGAGTTCGGACCAGTCGGAAGCGTTCCCCGCATTGTCGACGGCGCGGACCCGGTAGTACCAGGTCCCGGGGGTCAGGTTGCCGAGCTGGGCCATGCTCTCGCCCAGGGTCCCCGTGGCGCCGAGAGCTTCGGTGGCGCCGAAGCCGATCTCGTAGCCGGAGATTCCGGCGGAGCCGGTGTCGGCGGAATCCGCCCAGTCGATCCGGGCCTTGTCCTCGAAGACGGTGACCTCGAAACCGGCCGGGACCGCGGGCGCTTCCCTGTCGATGTTGGTGACGGCGTATTCGGTGACCTCGGAAACGTTCCCGGCGGCGTCGGTGCCGCGGAAGAAGACGCTGCCGTTCTCCTGCATGGTTACGCCGTCGGTGTAGGCCTGCCAGTTCTGCCCGTCGAAACTGTATTCGCGGAGGACGCTGTCCTCGCTGAAGTTGACGACGATGATCACGACTCCGGGGGTGGGAGCGGTGACGTCCGCCGCGGCGACGGGGGCCGCGGGAGCGGTCCTGTCGATGTTGTCCACGGTGAATTCGGTGACCTCGGAAACGTTCCCGGCGGCGTCGGCGCTGCGGAAATAGACGGTCCAGTTCTGAATGATGCCCAGGGGCTGGGTGTATTCCTGCCAGTTCTGCCCGTCCAAACTGAACTCGCGCACCGTGCTGTCGTCGCTGAAAGTCGCACTCACGATCACGTTTTGGTTGGTCGGAGCCGTGATGTCGGCGGAGGCGACGGGCGCATCGGGCGCGACCTTGTCGATGTTGGTCACGACGACTTCGGTCGTATCCGAATAGCCGAGGGGGTTCCAGGCGCGGAAGAAGACGTTGCCGTTGGCCTCCATGGTCACGGGCCCGGTGTAGTCGAGCCAGTTGACGCCGTCGAGCGAATACTGCTTCGAGGAGGCGTTCCGGCTGAATACGGCGGTGACGGTCACGTTCCGGTTGGTCGGATCGGTGGTGCTGGGCGTGGCGGAAACCACGGTCGGCGGCTCGGTGGGCATGTCGGTGTAGAAGTCCACGGTCACGACCTGGGTCGAAACGTTGCCCGCGTGGTCGGTGGCGCGGAGCGTGTACTCTCCGTTGCCGCTGACGGTGAAGGCGTAGCGGCCGTTCTCGCCCTTGGAGATGCCGACCCAGTCGGCGCCGCTCTGGAGTTCCAACGCGGGGGCCTGATCGTGGTCGTCGGTGACGGTGACGGAAACCTGCGATTCGGCGCCCGTGTAGAGGGCCGTGGTCGCATCGGAGCGGAAGTCGCCGATCACGGCCGCGGCCGCGTCGTAGTTGACGGTGTAGGTGACGACCTGCGACTGTCTGCCGTTGGCGTCGAGGGCCATGAAGTCCACGTCGCAGTATTCCGAAATGACGAGGCCGTTCTCGTTGTCCAGTTCCAGCCAGTCGCCGTCGGGATCGGCGACGCTGACGGGAAGGATCTCCGCGTCGGAGAGGGGCGAAGCGGCCGAGTAGGCGGCTCTCTTGATTTTGTACCAGATGGACTTGGTGTACTGGTTGACCGAGGTCTTGATGGTGACGGCCTGATTGGTCCACTGGCCCTTGAGCAGTTCCTGCCCGCCGACGGTGGCGATGATGTTCTCGACCGCGGCGGCGGTGTTCTGGACCGTGAAGGCGAGCCCCACGTTCGCGTTGTTGGTGAGCATGAACACGGTGTCGTTGGTGTACTGCCAGATGGTGCCCACCGAGAAGTCGCCGACCTTCTTTTCTTCGCAGATGACCGCCAGCGTACCCGTGAAGGCCTCCGCGCCCTGCGCCAGGACATATTGCCCTTCCGCCTGGTCCCAGTTGACGGTGATGGTGCCCAGGGTCGCGCCCTGGAGATTGGCCAGATTGTCGATCATGGCGCCTTCTTCGGAGCCGTTCCTTTCGGTCAGGTCGAAGTTGACCGTGAGGGTCGAGGCGTTGGCCGTGGCGTTGTTCTTTTCGACCCGCTGCCAGTCGGTGTAGACGTTGCCCGTATCCGGATCGGTCACTTCCACTTCGACATATTCATAGCGTTTCGCAGTCGTGACGACTTTGCCGCCGAGATTCAGCGTACCGGCCATGACGCCATCATCGGTTTGAACGATGATCGAGGCTGCGGAATGGACATCGGCGTTGTTCAGGGTCGGACCTGCCGTGCCGGGTTCCTTGGAACCGCCGCCCAGCGTGATGATGCCGGCGCTGGCAACCACGTTGTTCGCCGTTCCGCCGGGTTGGATCTCCAGTTCGGCCGGGCCGTAATGTTCGGAATCGCCCGGACTGCCGGTATAGCCTTCGGGAGCGGTCATGGTGACGCCGTTGGCCACGGCGCCGATTTCCAATCCGAGCAGGCCGCCGTTGAGGACGGTGTCGTCCAGAGTGGCTCCGCTTCCGTAAGCCCAGATCTGCGTCTGGTTGGCAGTCCTGTCGGGATCGGTGAGGGCGGAAAGACCCGAGGCATAGCCGCCCGACTGAATGCTGGCACCCACGCCCTTGAGCTTGGTGTTGAAGATCTTGCCGCCGCTGGTCACGCGGACGCTTCCGTAGCCGCGGAGGTCCGCTCCGGTGAGGATGCCGCCTTTGGCAACGGTCATGGAGAGACGCGCGGAGACGTAGGAACTGGAGTAGAAGAGGTCGCGGTATTCCTGGCCGAACTGGCCGCCGAAGCCCGACAGCGTACCGTCATCGGTATAGAACGCGCCGCCGCCCCAAGACGCCGTCCACGTCCCGTTCAGGGCGGTCGGCGTGTAATCCTCGCTCGCGGTATCCCCGAGCGTGAATTCCAAACCCGCGTCCTGCTCGATCTTCATGTTGGTCGCAGTGAGGCCGAACTTGCTGTTCACCTGCAGGATCCCGCCGTCTTTGACGGTGATCCCGTCCACGGTCGCGCTGCCGGGCAGGTAGTTGCCCCAGCCGCTGCCTGCGTTTTCGAAGATGATCCGTCCGCCGGAAGCGGAGAGGCCGCTTACGTCCGCGCCTTCGCTCACATAGATCGCGCCTTCGTCGCCGACGGTCGCGCCTTTCACGATGCCGCCCGAACTCACGTTCAGGCTGGCAATGGTCGTGGTGTAGGCCGTGGGATTGCCTTCGGCATCGCGCGAGGTGATCGTATTGAAGCCGCGGACGGTCAGGTCGAGGCCCTGCTGGCCGTTGGTCAGCGTGATGGCGCCCGCGTAGTCGAGGCCGCTCACATACGCCACGCCGTTGGCGGTGACGCCGTTCAGGATGCCGCCGCCCGCGTTGGCGATGACGCTCGGCGCATGGCCGCCGGTCCGGAAGCCCCAGTCCAGCGTATTGGTCAGCTGGCCGCCCGAATCCAGACGCACGGCGTTCAGCACCGTGGTGTCCAGATACTGCGGCCCCGCGAGCTGGCTGCCGTGGCTGTCGACCGCCACCTGATGCGCGCCCGCCCAGCCGGAGAGATACAGCACGCCGCTGTTGCCGACGAAGACGCCGTTGATCGTGCCGCCCTTGGCCATGGCGATGCCGCCTTCGAGGACCGTCACATTGGTTGCCGTGCCGCCCGAGGAAACCAGCAGGCCCGCCCGGCTTTCGGTATATTGAGATTCATTGTGTTCGAAGTTTCTGACCGCGCCCTTCACCGTCACGTTGTCCGCGGAACCGCCCGCCACCACGGTCAGGACTTTGCACTCGTCATAGGTGTATGAGGGTGTCCAGGTGTCGCTGTTGACGATGTCGTTGCCGGTCTTCAGGGGAGAAGCGGAGCCGACGTCCTGCACGATGCCGCCGGAACCGACCACCAGGAAGCCCTTCCAGTCGAAACCGCCTTCTCCGTTCAGGATGGTTGCTTGCTGTAGCTTCCCGTTTTCTTCGTCATAGACGCCCTTGACCACGCCGAAGTAATATTCGTTGTAGGCCGAGCCCAGATAGGGGCCCTTGCCGTAATAGGAATCGGAAGTGCGACGTTCATGGTTGTCCTTCAGCACGACGGTGCCGAGACCGTTGATGGTGACCGCGCCGGATCCGGTATAGGTGAAATCCTGGCCGCCCCAGCCGAGGTCCTTGACGATCAGGCCCTTGTCGCCGGTGAGGTAGTGGATCTCGCCCGGGTCTATACATTCATAATCATAATAGGTCCACGAGCCGTAAACCTGGCTTCCGTTGGACATGACCGGCACGGCTTGCTGGCCGCTGCCGTTGTATCCGCCGAAGAGGACCATGGCGGAGTGGTTATCTCCCTCCAGCCCCGAGGTCCGCAAGTTGATGTATTCGGCCTGCGCGTAGTTGCTCTGCGCGTTGGACTGGTTCGCCCAGCGGGTGACGCCGCCCGAGCCGCCGCCCATGACGAACCTGCCGCCCGCGGCCGTGATGCTGGTCACGTGCGCCGCGCCGTCGATTTCCACCGTGGCGCTGAGGGCGCCCTCGGCCTTGGAGACGACTTCCCCGATCCGCGTCGACATGATGGCGCTGCCGCTGGAGAAAGTCGTGTCCGGGTTTTCGTCTGCGTAAAGATAGGCGAAGCCGCTGGCATTGAGGAGCGTGCCGCCGCCGCCCACGATGATCTCGCCGCCGAGGTAGCGCTGGTCGTAGTTGCTCTGGTAGGCGGACTGGTAGCGGCTGGACATGAAGGCGTTGTATCCGGCCGCGGCCAAAGCGGAGGCCGCATTGTTGTCCATGTAGCTGCCGTGCGATTCGTAATAGGCGCTCTGGATGGAGGAGGAGAGCGTGGAGAAATCGTTGTTGACGGCGAAGTAGTAATCGGAGGTCAGGTGTGCCCCTTCGACCACCACGTTGGAGGCGAAGCCGCCGTCGATCACCAGTTTCGCGCCGCGGTCGCCCACCCACATTATCTGCTTGCCGCCGCTGGTGTGGAAGGTGCTGGTGACCAGCGCGCCCATGGAGATGTTGGTGACGGAGGCGCCGGCGCTGATCCGCATGGAGCCGCCCTGGCCGATGGAAATGTTGCTGCCGAAGGTGTTGGACTGGAACTCCACATACGCGCTCTGCGGCGCGGCGGCGCGGTGATGGCTCCGGTAGTCTGCGCTCCAATAGACGCCGTTCGATTCCTGCCAGGTCTCGCTGTCATCGAGCCCGCCGAACTGCAGTCCGCCGCTCATGGACATCTGGAGATTGGTCAGGGTGCCGCCCGCGCCGGAGGCGTAGCTCGTGGTGACATCATATTGCTGGGTAGTCGAATTCCATGTGGAGGACACTCTGTCCTCCGGTCCAAACACGGTCACCTGACCGCCGTTGTTGAGGTAGATGTTGGAGGCGGTGCCGCCCGATTCGATGTTCATATAGGTGGCGGAGGAGAGGACCCAGCTTCCGCCCGATCCGAAATAACTGCTGCTGAAATAGCCGAACGCGCTGAGGTCGGCGGAAGTAAAACTGCGCTGCAAGCCCACGGTGAGCATGTTCAGGCTTGCGCCGCTGCCCACATACACGCTGTTGAGGCGGCCGCTGACCGTCACGCTGTCCACCAGGGTGCCGGAGCCGGTGAGATTCTTGTTTCCCACGCCGTAGGAGCCGCCCGCGGGTGCGACGGCCAGTTCGCGCATGTTGCGTTTGATGTTGACGCCGTTGATGTAGGAACGGCCGCCGTTCAAGGCGACCACACGGTCGAAGTCCCCGGCGGCGCTGAGATTGGTCAGCGAGGCGTCGGTGGTGGCGTAATAAACGGTTGTGGAGGACACCACGTTGCCGATACCGGTGGAGGAAACGACGACCTCCTCCTCGTCGTCCCACACCACGCCCAGCTGGACGATGCCGCCTTTGGTGAAGTTGAGGTTGCTCAACGTGGCATTCATGCCCGCGGTGACGTCGCCGTATCCGAAGGTGAGGTTGGTGGCGGCGGTATTGTCGCCGACGTACAGCTCAACGTTGGAGTAGCCGCTGTGGTTCAGGAAGTTCACGCCCGTGATGGCGTTGAAGTTGTAATAATAGTCGGTTTTGTCGCCGTCCTCGAAGCTGGAATCCTTCGGATCGTCCTCGGTGCGGGTATGCTGCGTCGTGGCGTAGCTGTAGTAGCCGGGGCTGTAGGTGCCGGGAACATGCCACACGAGCCAGTCGCCTGCATAGTAGGGCGTCTGGTAATGGTAATGTGTCGTGCCGGATACAATGCTGTCAACAGTCGGTGATTTCTCGAGTGTGTTGAGCATTGCGTCGGTCATGGTCTCGTTGAAATGATACTTTTCGTAGCCCATGATTTCTCCCTTTTTCCTTCTCTCTTTACCTTATTTCAAAAAACTTTTTTGCCCTCTCGAAGCGTCGGACCCGTCGGACCGGTCGGACGCTTATTTTTTCTTCTCTTCGGTTTTCTTCTCTTCCGCCGGGCGGAAGGTCGGGATCTTCTTTATGGTCGAAATGACCTGCTCCGGCGAGATCAGCCGGGTGCATTCGAACTGGCGGTCGTCGCCCTTGTGGCGGGGACACCAGAGGAAATCGAAGTGGTCGAAGTTCTCGCGCATGTCGTTCCAGCAGCTGTGGCAGGTGTGGTAGTTGATGATCCGGTAGGCCGTGTGGAACTCGTTGGTGGGATGGGTGAACCCGGAGATCATCACGATGGGCACCCTGCAGCCCCAGGCCACCCACGAAAGCCCGCTGGAAAGCCCGATGAAAAAGTCGGCGTCCTTGATGAGGTCCACCCGCTCCTGCAGGGGGCGGTCCCCCGTGAAGTCCTCCGCGCCGTAGGGGATGTAGTTCCAGTGCAACCCCACGCCGTGGACCTTTTCCTTGTCGATGCACAGGACACGGTAACCGTTGTCTTTCAAGAACTTCACCACCGCCATCCAGCCGAAGGGGTTGTTCCAGTATTTGGCCTGACTGGAGCTCTGGGCCGCGATGCAGACGTACTTCTCTTTTATCTGCCGGGGCGCGCTCAGATTGAACCGGGGAGGCAGGTCATCGAGGTCGTCCCCGTCCAGCCCGAGGATGTAGCCCGCCGTCCGGTGGAGCCCGATATAGCGGAAGTCGATGGGCTGATTGTCCACGTCGCCCCGGAAGAAGAGCCCCATGTAGTACGAGGCGTAGGGCTTGTACTTCACCGTGTCCTCGGGCCCGATGAAGGTGATGTCGGGATACTGGTCCTTGACGAGCGTGGCGATCCACGGCGTCATGACGCAGATGAGCTTGCAGCCGTGCTTTTTCTGGAACCGCTCCACATAGCTGAACCAGCCGATGGAGTCCCCGATGGTCCCCACGGGCAGCTGGACCATGACCTCCTTGTCCTTGAGGTCCATGTCATGCTCGAAGATGGGTTTCTCGTTCCCCTTCTCGTGGATGATGAGCCGGAACTTGATGTAGAACTTTTTTACGGACGTCACGAAGGAGCCCGGCTGGGTGTCGTTGCTGTAGAGGATCACCCCCGTGTCCACGTCGAGGAAGGTGACGTGATAAATCTTGTCGTTCCGGGGGAAGAGGATCCTTATCCCGTGGTTGAAGTCGAACTTGATCCCCTCGACGGCGTCCAGCACGGGGATCTGCGGGATCTCGCCGTAGATGGACTTCTGCGCCCCCTCGGGCCGCTTCTGCCCCGGAGCCAGATCGGGGTCCCCCGTGGCCTTGGCGTCCGGCTCCGGCGCGGGAGCGTCGTTCGCGGCGATGGTCGGTCCCGCCGCCAGCGGCTCGGGAGCGGCGTTTATGGTGCAGCCGAGGTCGGCGTTGAGAACCGGATTCACAGTGAAGTCAGGCATGATCGAAAACCCTCTTTTTGCGTTATCTTTTTACACTTAAACATAAACTACACCGCCAAACATATAAATTACACCGCCAAAGACAAAAAATCAAGTTATTTTTTTTTTTGCTCGAAATTTTTGGGTGGTGAGGGGGGAGGGGGCGATAAGGGGCGGCCGGGGAAACTATGAATACTATGAATACTATGAATACTGCACAGGCGGCGGAAGTTGCTGCGGACTGCAAACGATGGTTTGCGAGAGTGTAATGGCCGCAGACCGGAACGACTCTAAGCGCAGAGAAGGCGCCGCGGGCGTTGTGCATGACCGCCGGGCCGGTTGCCAGTCTGCGGACCGTACGCTGAGTGTCGCACGCCGGGCGTATCGTGCAGTGGTGAAAGATCTCGCTGGCTGGGAAATGTCTAAACCAACGGGTGGGCCGCCCCGGCGAAGGCGCTTAGCGCCGAGCGCGCAGGAGCCGAGCGGAGCGAACCGCCGCCGCATCGGGCGGGCGCCGCGGACGTAAGTCATTACCACTTATGCAGTATTCGTAGTATTCATAGTATTCATAGTTTCCCCAAGCGGCCCATTTGCGGTCCGCGGCAACTCGAGAGCGAAGCGACAGTTGCCGCGTAGAGTCGAGGCCGGGCGTTCGGCCCATTTTGCTTTTTTTTCCCGGACCGCCTTGACAAAGCGGCCCGCGGCGAGTATATTTTACGCAAAAGGAGACTGAATACCATGAAAACAAGACTGCTTTCCCTGTGTCCCATTGCCGACGCCGCGGCGAAAACCCGCATTGCCGAGTTCTACGACATCGCCGAACTCGAAAAATGCTCCGAGGAGGAGCTTTTCGCCCGCGCCGGCTCTTTCGAGGCGCTGATCGTGCCCTATACCGCCAACATGCTCGTTTCGGAACGGGTCATCGACAAGGCCGCGAATTTGAAGATCATCGCTTCGGCCTACGGCGGCACCCGGCAGAACATCGCCGACATCCACGCCATCCGCAAGGGGATCGCGGTGCTCCACACGGGGGCCTCCCGGGAACGGCCCATGGCGGAGTACACCCTCGCCCTGGTGCTCTGCTCCTTCCTGCGGATCAACAACTATTACCACGATATGTGCGCTGGTTTGTGGCCCCGGTTCAAGTACCCCCGTTCCCGGATCCTCAAGGACCGCAAGGTCGCCGTCGTCGGCTACGGCCGGATCGGAAGAGCCATCGCGGAGCTTTTCAAGACCTTCACCAACGACATCGCCGTCGTGAGCAAACACCTTTCACCGGAAGAAGCGGCGGCGGCGGGCGTGAAGAAGGTCGAACTCGACACCGCTTTCGCCGAGTCCGAAGTCATCATCCTCGCCGGGGGCAACACCCCCGCCAATCATCACCTGGTCGGGGCCAGGCAGTTCGCACTGATGCAAAAGGACGCCCTCTTCGTCAACATCGCCCGGGGGCAGATGGTGGACGAAGCGGCCATGGCCGCCGCCGCGGCGGAGCGCCCGATCTTCCTCGCCCTCGACGTCTTCGAGACCGAACCGCTCCCGGCGGAATCCCCCCTGCGCAACCGGGGAAACGTGCTCATCACGCCCCACCGGGCCAACAACTCCATCGAATTCGAGGAGCGCTGGCAGTGCCTCGCCGACGACCTGGTCCTTCTGGCGAAGGGCGGCACGCCGGACTCGGTCCTCACCGAGGAACGGGCGCTCACCATGAGCGAATCCTGAAGAGCCCTCAGTCCCGCGTCACCGCGTAATCCCGCTCCAGAACGCTGTAGAGCTGAGGCAGGTCGAAGAGCTTCATCATCCCCGTGAGGAACACGGGAGCGCGCAAGGAAATGTCCTCTTTCGTGAAGGTGGGGTGCGCCTTGTGCAGCCGAAGCGCGGTGACGCCGGGGAGCTTCCCCACGGCCCCGCAGGCGTAGGCGATCGTCAGCGCGGCGTGGCCGGAACCTTCGAGGGTGATCTCGTCATAGCCGAGCGAATGCAGCAGCGCCGCGGCGCTCAGGAGATCCCGGACCCGGCCCCCCATGAGGGAATCCCCCATGAGCCTCGCGGTGTTGTCGAGGAAATACTCCCGGCCGAAGGCGGCCGTGTACTCGCCCCACGGGCTGCCCGCTTCGGATTCGGAAAGACCGATGCCCCGCACGTCGAGGGCGAAGAAGCGCCCCTCCTGCCCCTCTCTGGCGGCGAGCTCCTCCATCGCGGAATTTTCCGCCACGACGAGCGTCGCCTTTTTCCCCTCCGGGACCAGAACGAAGGTCGCAGGGGCGAAAAGTTCCAGCCCGGCCACGGCGGGAGTGCCGTCCGTGTTCCAGACCCAGCGGCAGCAGACGCCCTTGCCCGAAGGCTGGCCCTGGGGCCGCAGGATCCGGTAGTCGGGGGCTTTCGCTTCGAAGTGTTCCAGATGCAGCGCCTTTTTGAGGAACGAGGAAATTTCCGCAGGAGTAGCGTCGAATTTGCGCTTTTCCCATGCGCCGATGAAGAGTTCGGGGAGGGAATGCATGTTTTCCATGTCGATGACCCGGCCCGTGGGGGCCACGTTCCCGATCTCCGGGGAAACGGGCTGGATCCCCTCCGGCTCCGGGGCGTCCTCTTTCCCCAGCATGCGTTTGGTGAAGAAGCGGTAGGCCGCCTCTCGTCCGTGCTTGACGAAGCCGTGGTTCCCGGCCCCGATGCGCAGTTCGAGCTCTCCGGAACAGTCCAGCAGATCGTAGACGTGCCGGATGTCGGCGCAGGCCTTCTTCAGCCCGCGCAGGTCGATGAAATCGTTGTCCTGCCCGATCAGCAGCAGGGGCTTCGGGGCTCCCGCGATGCCGAAATCGGGGCGGTCGCACCCGGCCCCGAGGAGCCCCGCGGGGGAGCTTTCCGCATCGGTGGCCGTTTCGTCCCGGAAGATCGCCCGGAGCGTGTTCATGTGGCACGATGCGGCGGCGAAGCCCACCCGGTCGTCGAGGCCGTGGAGGAAATAGGTCATCTGCCCGCCGCCGGAGTTGCCCGTGACGCCCACCGGCCCCGGCAGGACCTCCGGCCGGGCGAGCAGGTTGTCGATGGCGCACATGGCGTCGTCGACGAATAACGTACACAATCTCGTCCCTTCGAGGGTGCAGAAGCGGCCGAGGTGGTTGTGCTCCTCGGTGGCGCCGAGGCCGGGGAACTCCCGGTGCTGGTACATTTCCCCCTGGCCTATGGGATCCATGAACATGACCCCGAAGCCCTTGCGGGCGAGGGAAAAGGCCGCCATCTGGTAGGCTTCGCTGAATTTGCCGTCGATGCTGTGTCCGCAGACCACCAGCACGGGCGGACGGCGCTCCGACCCCGGCAGGCGCAGGAACCAGGCGGAACACCAGCGCTCCCCGGAACAGCGGAAGATCAGTTTGTCCACCAGCACCTTGTTCGCTTCGAAACTCCCCGTGATCCGGCACTCCGGCGAGGGGCGCCTGGGAAGGGCGAAGATCTCGTGGAGTTTCCGCTTCGCTTCATCGACGTACCGCCGGGCGTCGTCGGCGTTCCTGAGTCCGTAGAGCCGGGCGTCCCGTTCCGCGAAGATCCGGAAGTTGATCGCTTCATAGTGTTCGTACAGCGTGTTGGAAAAGGGATGGTCGAACATATCAAAACTCCTTGCAGTTCACGAGTTCTTCCGGCGCGGGAATCATCTTCAACCTGGCGCAGAGGGTTTCCGCCTGCGAGAGACAGATCATCACCGCCGCCATGCCGTGCTGGTCGTTGAGTTTCCACGGGTGGTTCGCGTAGTCCTCCGCCGTGCCTTCGCCTGGAGCGAGGCAGCCGCTGCAGGCGTTGAAGACCGAGCCGTCGATTCCGATGTACCCCAGAAGAGCCCGCAGGCCCTTCAAGTAAATTTTGAGGAACCGGTCGTGGTCTTCTTTCGCGACGGAGCCGTTCTTGAGCCCCCGGCTGATGGCGTAGAGGATCAACGCCGTGCCGGAACTTTCGAGGTAGCTCTCGGGGGTCTCCAAGGCCTGATGCCACATGCCGGAAGGATCCTGACAGGCGGCGCAGCCTTCCAGGTCGTCGCGGTAGGCTTTGAGGAGTTCCCCGTAACGGGGATGATCCTTCGGCACGTCGTAGAGCATTTCCGCCAGAGCGAGCAGCCCCCAGCCTTCGCCCCGGCTCCAGTGGCTCGGCGTCACCTTGCCGCTGCCCCATGCGTTGAAGGCCTGGAAGTAGAGCTTCGCCGCCGGATCGAAAAGCCGGTTGTGGTGGCCCATCATCTGCCTGATGCTTTCGTCGATGAAATCGGGCCGCTCCAAGGCCAGCCCCGCCCACGTCAGGAAGGGGCAGACGCCGAAGACCGTGTCGATCCAGATGAAGTCGTGCCATTCGGGCTGGTTGGGGCGCTGGGGCCACTCGAAAAGCCCCTCCTTGTTCCGGGGCTGCTGCGTACAGAGCATTTCTGCGGACTTGAGCAGGACCTCCTTGGCTTCGGGCATGAACCCCCGGACCACCATGAAGGCGGTCGCGTTGCCGCCGAAACGGTAGACGGTGGGCCCGTAGGCTCCGCCGACGGCGGGAACTTTCCCCTCGACGAAGGGCGTCAGCACCTGCCGGACCTCTTCGATAAGTTCTTTGTCTCCGGTGATCTTCCCCAGCCGGGCCATGGCGTTCATCGCCAAGGTCCCCGTGTACGAATGATAGCGTTTGATGGAGCGGTCCAGCTTCCAGACCTGTTTTGCGATGGCGGCATAACTTTCGAACATTTTTCAACTCCTTTCGTTCAATTTGTCTTAGTTTCGGACTCCAGATTCCGGCGGGCTTCGGGGTTGTTTCCCGTGACGGGCCGGAGTTTTTCACAAGTTTTCATTTCGGGACAGTTCCCGCAGGTGACGAGCCCCCGTTCCCGGGCGCACTGCCTGACGGGGCAGAGGGAGTCGCTGTACGGGGTCTTCGCCCCGGGCAGGCGGCAGCCGGTGCAGCGGATCATTTCGGGCGTGATCTCGGCATGGTTCAGTTCCGACCAGAGTGCGGCCACCTTCCGGCGGAGCGCGTCGTCGTCGTTGACGGTCGCGATCCGCGCTTCGCACTTTTCGCAGTCGAGCCCGCAATACGCGATGAACTCTTTCATGCGGCTTCTTGAGTCAACTCCTTGTTTTTTTGTCCTCGCGGAGCGTCAGGGCGGAAACGCCCGCGAAAACGGTATTTCTGGCAATGGCCGCGCTCTCCTGTTCCCAGTAGGGGCCCAGCTTGTTCCGGTGGGGGATGAAATGCGGCCAGCACGAGGAACTGACGTCCAGCCGGAGCCGCTCTCCGGGAGCGAGATAGACCGCGTTGGGGGCGAAATGCAGACGCACTTCGGCCGTTTTGCCGGGCACATATCGCGGATTTTGAGCGCGCAAAGAAACGATGTCGTCCCGCAGGCACCAGGTCTCCCCCGCCTTGTTGACCAGGCTCAGCCGGGCGTAGAAACAGGTGTCGGGGCAGTCGGAACGGACTTTCAACCTCACTTCGCCCGAGCCCTGAAGCCGGAGAGGCTTTTCGAGCGGGGCCGAAACGAAGGACAAAATATCGTTCCGGGAGTTGGGCGGATCCTGCTTCTGCTGGCCCCCGAAGTTGTTGCAGCAGCCTCCCTCGAACTCCGCCGGATCGTAGGGATTGTAGATATAGGAAAGTTCCTCCTCCGGGGCGGGGGAGGGGACGAGGGTCCGGTCGCCCTGCAGATAGAAGGTCACTTCGCTTTTTCCTTCGGTCAGGAAGGGCGCGGTGCGCCACACCGATTCGTACTGGGCGTACCAGGTGGTCTGCCCCAAGGTGACGAACCGCGGGGCCCGGTTGTCGCGCAGGGCGCCGAACCAGTCCACGGCGCAGTGGGGCCACGCCGTCTCCAGCTTGCCGTTGGGGAAGGGGATCTCCGGGTTTTCGGGGCCGTAGTAGCCGTGGGCGAAGGGGGTGACCACCAGCGCGCAGCGCTTCCGGGCCGCGGGGGCGAGGCTGTTCCACATGGCGAGCACCCCTTCGGTGTAGATGTCGTAGAAGGCGGTGACGAAAAGCACGGGGATCTTGAGCCCTTCGAGGGCCGAAGCGTAGTCCGCCCCGCCCGCCTCGGTCTGCCAGAAGGGATCCGCCGGGTCGGGGTGGCGGAGCTCCTCAATGATGAAGGGCGCCTCTTCGCCGAAGGCCGCCCGGTCCAGATTCGTGAGCGGCATGGTGCGGAAAACGTCGGGGCCGGTGTTCTTCTTCTCAAGCTGGTTTTTCCGGTACATCCCGAGGACCCAGCCGCCGTGGAGCCCGCACTTGTAGAAGCCGTTCCGGTAGATGATGCGGCGGCGGTCGCAGTCCTGCACGGCGAGGAAAGCCCCCTTCACGTCCGGCCCCACGGCGTTGAGGCAGGCCAGATGGACGGAGCTCGTGTAGCTGCTCCCCAGAAGATAGAGTTCGCCCGCGTAGAAGGATTGAAGCCGGATCCACTCGTGGAGCGCCAGACTGTCGCCGCGTTCGTAGAGGTAGGGAAAGCACTCCCCTTCGCTCAGGCCGCAGCCCCGGCAGTGCTGGTGCACCACCGCGAAGCCCGCCGCAACCAGATCGGCGGGCTCCCCGCTGACGGGACCCGACAAGGGATCCTTCGTCACGTAGGGCGAACGGTAGATCACCGCGGGCCCCCGGAATTTCGCGTCGGGCAGGAACACCCGGGTGAAAAGTTTGACTCCGCCGGGGGCCGGGACCATCTCTTCCCGGACTTCTCCCGTGAACCTGTGCCAGCCGCCGTACGTGGATTCCATCGGATATTTCATTTTTTTACCGCTCCTTCAAGGCATTTTTCCTTAATATAGCGGGAAGTCACCGAAAAAGCAAATCGATTTTTTTCCGAACTCCGGAGCAGTGAGAGACAATAAAGGGCGGGGATCTTACGTTAAAAGAGCGTGAACGATCGAAATCCAACAGTTCAAGGAGTGCCGCAGATGAAAGAATCGAAAGTCGTTTCGACCGCCGCCCTGCTCGCAGGGCTTTTTCTGACCGCCGCCGCCGCGGAAGTGCCCTGCGATACCGAGGGCGTGTGCAAGCTCCCCGGGAGCGTGGCCGAGAACGGCGTCTACAAGGTCCTTTCGCCCGTGGGGGAAAGTTCCATCAAACCCATCGTTCAGGCTCCCCGGCTCAAGACCCTTGCGGGCAAGACCGTCGCCATCGTGGGCGGGAGTTTCATGGCCTACGTGACCCATCCGGAGCTCAAGCGCCTGATCCTGCGGGATTATCCTGACGCGAAGGTTCTGGTGCTGAAAGAGATCGGTTCCGCGGGACCCTGGCCCGGTCCCGGCGTGGTCCGGCAGCAGAAGGAGGATTTCGTGCGGAATCTGAAGAAGTTCCGTGTGGACGCGGTCATTTCCGGCAACGGGGGCTGCGGCCTCTGCACCCCCAAGGAGATGGGCAGCTGCATCGCCGCCGAACACACGGGGATCCCGGCGGTGATGATCGCCGCGCCGGGCTTCGCGGATCAGGCCGCCTTCGCCGCCCGCACCGCAGGGGTTTTCCAGCCCTACGTGGCGGTCTATCCGGGGGCCTTTTCGGCCCACTCCCGAGAGGAGCTTCTCGAGAACACCCGGAAGGTCCTCTACCCCCGGATCGTCGCGGCGCTGACGGGGAAGGCAAAAACCTACGGCGCGGCAAAGAGCCGGAAGAACTCCGGGGACACCGTCTTTTCCGGTTCTCTCGACGAAGTCAATTACTTCTTCCTCCAGAACAACTGGAGCGACGGACTGCCCATCATCCCGCCCACCCCGGAACGGGTGGCGCAGTTCCTGAAATTCACCGATCTCGACCCCGATTCGGTCATCGCCGCCATCCCGCCCTCCTACCGCAAGGTGACGCCCCGTCTTGTGGCCGTGAACGGCGTCATGGCCGGGTGCCCGCCTGAGTTCATGCCCCTCCTCATCGCTTTCGCAAAGAGCATGTGCGACGGGGATTTCCGCCGCACCTTGGCCAGCACTCACGCCTGGACCCCTTACGTCTGGGTCAACGGGCCCGTGGGGCGGCAGCTGGGCTTCGACTGCGGACAGGGGGAGATCACCTCGCCCCCCAACGCGAAGCTGGGGCGCTTCATCAATCTGGCCATGCTCAATCTGGGGGGCTACTACACCAAGCTCAACCGCATGGGGACTTTCGGCTACCTGATGCCCTGGGCTCTGGCCGAGGATGAGGAAGCGGCGCTGAAGCTGCGCTGGCTGCCCTGGCACATGCAGATGGGCTACGGCCTTAACGAGAACACGCTCAGTTCCGGCTCCGCGCTGAACTGGGGAAACAACCTGGCCCCCGCCACTTCGGACCCGGTCAAGATCATGGAGCTCATGGCCCAGGACGCGGTGGAAAAACAGCAGTTCGCCCTGGGCAGCGGAACCCCCTTCGTCTGGCGTGTCATGCTGGTGACAAGTTTCGTCGCGCGGGATCTCGCCCGGAAATATCCCACCAAGAACGCCCTCGAAGACGCCCTCGTCGCCGCGGCGCGGATGCCCATCATGTCCCGGACCTACGCCAACTATTTCGCCAATCCGGGGAGCGCCTTCGACCCCCGCACCTACGACGTGCGGAAACATGCCTTCAAGATCAGCGCCGCGGAAGAGGGGCGCATCACCCCGACGCCGCCGTGGCTGGCGTGGGTGGACCGGGCCCGGATGGAGACGGTCCCCGTCATGAAGACCGGCAAGACCGCTATCCTCGTCACGGGGGACGCCAACCGGAACAAGACCATGTGCGTCCCCGGCGGCGGCTTCACCACCGTCAGGATCGAACTGCCCCGGAACTGGGACAAGCTCATGGCCGAACGGGGCTACGCGCCTCTCAAGTCCTTTTACTTGCGCTCCGATCTCAAACCCGCCGCGCCGGTGCGGCTGTTCCGGAGCTACCGCCCCCGCAGAGGTTTCGGACGGTGAGAAAAAAGGCCTCTTTTTTCCTTTCCGGGATTGAAAAACCGCGCAAACGGTGTTAGATTATCCCCGTGTCGGCAAGAACGCGTCCGAAACGACGCTTCACGCAAACGGAACGGGAAAAATGAGGGATAAGCGCTTCACGTTGATCGAACTGCTGGTGGTCATCGCCATCATCGCGATACTTGCGGGGATGCTTCTGCCCGCTTTGAGCCGCGCACGGGAAAACGCCAAGGCGAGCCAGTGTCTGGGCAATCAGAAGCAGATCAGTCTGATGCTGGGCCTTTACGCCGACGGCTCCAAAGGGTGGCTCCCCGTGCCGGTGGGCTTCGCCGCCTACGAAAAAGACGGGGGCTATTCGGGCTGGATCAACCAGCTGAAACTTTTCAAGGCCGCCGAAAAGAAAAGTTTCCGCTGCCCCGTGGAGCAGAAACGGGAATTTTCCTATTCGCTGAACGCCCACGAGCCCTACTCGCGGGTCAAGCGCTGGAACAGCTTCACCCAGTCCCAGCTTTCCCAGTCCCGTGTCGGGACCAGCCGGATCATCCTGGTGGAGGAAAGCCCCTTTTCCCTCTTCGCCAACGGGGACTGCGATCAGGACAACTACACCCAGAACGCTTCCCCCGACATCGCGGGGGCGCCCGAACGGCACACGGGATTCACCCTCGGTTTCGCCGACGGCCACTGCGCCAAGGTGAGACACTACGATTTCAACATGATAACGTACTACACCGACCGTCTTTCGGGCTGGCTGGGCAACACCTGGACGGCCGATCCCGCCGTGACGATCAAGGACAGTTCGCTCCGGTGAGGCCGCCGCGTCCGGGGGAGAGACCGACGACAAGTGTTGATTTCCAATCCAAGGAGTTGATAAATGAAGTTTTTCACATCTGATCCGGCCCCCTGCCGCAAGGTCGCGGCGGACGGGCAAGTCTTCTTTGAGAACGAATATATCCGGTGGATCCACGACGCCGCTTCCGGTCAGCTGACCGGGGCAGTGGTGAAAAACGGTTCCGGAGAAAATCTGCTGGCTTCGCCCCTGCGGTTCCAGATCACGTGCTGCAAGGACGGCAAGAGCACCGTGTACGCGGCGCTGAACTCCGCCGGCAAGGTGACTTTCGGCGAAAATACCGTGACCGTGGAGGGCGGCTTCGCTTCCGCCGACGGGACGGTCCTGCCGGGACTCCGGCTGCGGCACGTCACCGAGTACGGCGAATGGGGGGACGCGCGGCACACGCTGGAACTCTTCCCCGAAAAGCCCCTTTCGGGCGTCACCGCCCTGACCCCCGCGGCCTTCGGCATCGCGGAGCGCATCGACATTCTGGGGATCCGCCGCCGCATCTGCTGCGGGGTGGGGGCCTGGTCCCAGAACCCCATGCAGTGGCAGGAGCTCCACGGCGGCGCCCGCACCGGGGACGTGGTCCCCGTGCTCGAAGGCCATCTGCCCCTGTCGCTCCTCATGCTCCAGCGGGGCGTGGAGGCGCTCCAGTTCGAACTGGGCGAGGATATCGCCGCGTGGGAGGTGTGCCCCGACTATCAGGAGTGCGCCATGGTCCGCAAGAAGGACATCGCGGGCTACGAAGTGCGCATGTCCTCTTTCATCGACCGGATCGACGAAACGCTGGCGAAGCCTCTGACTTTCAAGTTCCGCTTCTCATTGCCTTTCGTCCGGAAGAACATCGTGCCCCTGCGCCGGGTCTCCTCGCTCCTCTACTTCGAACGGGGCTTCGACAAGCGCTGGCCCACCGAAGCCGATCTGGAGGGCATGGAAAAGGCCGGTTACGACCTGCTCCGGCTCCACTGCGACGGGGACAGCTTCAAGAACGGCATCTACTGGCGGGCGACCGTCTATCCGCCATTCCCTGAAGCCGAGATGAAGAAGATGGACGAGTTCCTCGCCGCCGCCCACCGGCACGGGCTCCACGTGGTGCCCTACTTCTCGGTGAAGGAGTTCCACCCCGATTCCCCGGATTATCCCGCCAACTATTTGAAGTGGGGCCGCCGGGCTCTGCGTTCCGCGCGGGTCCGGACCAACGGCACCTTCGGCTCCGTCATGTGCCTGTGCACCGACTGGCGGAAAAAACGCCGGGATTCCATCAAACAGGTACTGAGCAAACACCCCTTCGACGGCATCTACTACGACTGGTGCGCCGGGCTCGAATGCGACAACGAGGCCCACGGCACCGGGCCCCACTGGGACAACGAGGAGCTCCTGGAGCACATCAAGTGGACCGTCCGGGAGTTCGCCCGGACTCCGGAGCGCTATCTCCACGTGACCTACGTGGCCTCCCTCGCGGTGGAAAACGCCGCCACCATGATCATCACCGAGGAACAGGGCTTTCCGGATCCCGGCCCGGAAATGTTCACGCCCCACGTCCATTTCCTCAACGTGGCCCCCCGGCAGATCTGCAGCATGATCCGCAACGCCACTCCCGTCCAGCTGCGGCAGGAGGCCATGGCCGCGCTGCTCCATCACGCCACGGTCTCCAGTCTGGCGCAGCCCATCGTGGACTTCTACGCCTCGCTGGATTTTCTGGACGAAGTCGGCGAGTACACCCGTCACACGGCCCCCGGCGAGGGACTGGCCGTTTCCTCCGATCCCGAAGTGGGCGTCAGCGTCTACTGGAACGACGCCAGGGCCCTCATCGTGGCCGCCAACTTCAGCGAAACGCCCAAAAAGGCGGAACTCCGCATCGCCCTTCCCGACAAGCCGGAGCTCGAAGAGGAGGTCTCTCTCGGCCCCCTGGAGGTCAAGACGATCCGGGCCGAACTCCTGGTGGAACGGCTCTGAGGCGGCAGGGCCATGGCGGCATCGCCGCCGTGCCTGCCTTCGTGCCCCCCGTCCGTCCTCAGGCCGGGGGGCATTTCGTCATCTTTTTGTGTTTTTTCGTCCAAAAATAATTGCTTTATCGGCGTTTCGGGTGTATATTAGATAAGGTATCCGTGAGTCGACCCGAAACGTGGAAGGGAGGAAAATGAGTGACGGCGCAAATGTGTTCAGGACCCGTGTGCGGGTGCTGACGAGAGAGGGGCTCCATGCCCGTCCGGCGAGCCAGATCGCCGATATGCTGTCGCATCATGACGCCCGTCTCACCCTGATCAAGGACGGCGAAGAAGCCGACTGCTCCAGCGTCCTCGATCTGCTGGTCCTTTCCGCCGGGTTCGACTCCGAACTGGAACTTCTGGCCGAAGGGCCCGACGCCCGTGCGGCGATGGACGAGGTTTCCGGTTTCTTCGCCCGCAAATTCGAAACGGAAGAGCCCGTCAGATGAATCCGAGTGAAAATCCGGTCAGCAGCTTTCAGGGCATAGCGGTTTCTCCCGGCATCGGCATTGGGCGGGTGATGAAGCTGGCGGGTTCCGGCAGCGTCGCGCCCGACCGGATCGAGATCTCCGAGGCGGAGATCCCCGGCGAGATCCAGCGGCTCCACGCGGCGGTCGCCGCCACCGAGCGGCAGATGATCGCGCTTCAGGAGGAGCTGCGGGACCGGCTCAACGACAACGACGCCAAGATCTTCGCCTTTCATTTGCTGCTGGTCAAGGACAACTCCTTTCTCGGCGAGATCGAACGGCGAATCCGCGCCGACCGCTGCAACGCCGAATTCGCCCTCTACGGGGCGCTGAACCATTTTCAGGAGGTCTTTTCCGCCCTCAAGGACGAGTATCTGCGGGAACGGGCGCTGGACCTGCGCGACGTGGGCGCCCGGCTCATGGACAATCTGCGGGCCGATTCCGCCGTCCTGATGGATCTGGATGACCGCCGGGTCGTCGTCGCCGCCACTCTGACGCCCTCCGAGACCGCCCGGCTGGACTCTGCGAAGGTCCTGGGCTTCGTGCTCGAAAACGGCAGCGTGACCAGCCACACGGCCATCCTGGCCCGTTCCCTCAATCTGCCCGCCGTGGTGGGGATCCCCGGCGCGGCCCTGACCAACCTCTGCGCCGCCGACCGGGTCATCGTGGACGGTTTCACGGGGCGCGTCATCGTCAATCCCGACAGCCGCACCGAAGAGGGCTACCGGCTCAAGGCCAAGGCCGCGGACGAGATCCACTCCCGGATGATCGCCGGAGCGGAGCTGCCCCCCGAGACCATCGACGGCTTCACCGTTCCCCTGGCGGTCAATCTGGACTCCGCCTCCTGCGACGTCAGTTTCCTGAAGCGCTCCGGCATCGCGGGCATCGGGCTGGTGCGGACCGAGTTCATGTTCATCAACAGCAGCCGCCTCCCTTCCGAAGACGAACAGGTGGAGATCTACAAGAAACTTCTCATCGGCGCGGGGGATCTGCCCGTGGTCATCCGGACCATGGACATCGGCGGCGACAAGGCCGCCGCCGGCATTTCGTCGATCTTCGAAGCCAATCCCTTCCTCGGGTTGCGGGGGATCCGGCTGGCCCTCCGGGAGCGGCGGGACCTGTTCCGGACCCAGCTCCGGGCGCTGCTCCGTTCCGGCGTTTTCGGCAGCCTCCGGGTCATGATCCCCATGGTCACCAGCGTGAGCGAGGTGTGGGAAACCCGCGAGATCATCAATCAGGTGAGCGAGGAACTGGAGTCCGAAGGCGTGGAGCATCTGCGGGACTTCCCCCTCGGCGTGATGATCGAGACCCCCGGCGCCGCCATGATCGCCGGAGATCTGAGCCGCATCTGCGACTTCTTCAGCATCGGCACCAACGATCTGGTGCAGTACACCCGTGCCATCGACCGGGGGAACGAACACGTTTCCTACCTCTACCATCCGGACCACCCGTCGGTGCTCAAGCTGATTAAGGCTGCGGTGGAGGGCGCACGGGTCGGCGGGATCCCCGTGACCGTCTGCGGTCAGATGGCCGCGGACCCCGCTCAGGCGGTCCTGCTGGCCGGACTGGGCGTCAACGAATTGAGCATGGTCGAGAGCGCCATCCCGCTGGTGCGCCGGACCATCCGTTCCGTTTCCATGTACGACGCGGTCCGGGTCGCGGAAGAGGCTTTGAAGTGCGCCAGGACCGCCGACGTGGAGGCCCTTCTCGGCACCATTCTCAGGGAGCGGTTTCCCGAACTGGGAGAATTATGATGAACCTCGAGCGAAAAGACCTGTGCGAAAAACGATTGAAGATCTACCTTTCGGGTCCCATCATGGACGAGTTCCACGGGGCGGCCAGAGAGTGGCGGGAGCAGGCGAAAAAGCTCCTCGGCGCCCGTTTCCTTCTGCTCGACCCCATGCGGAGAAAGTTCGTCGACCGGCAGGTGGACAGCGCCAACGAGATCGTGGAGTTCGATCTTCAGGATGTGCGGGACGCCGATCTGCTGCTGGTCAATTACAACAAACCCAGCATCGGCACCAGCATGGAGGTCTTTTACGCCGCCCATGACCTGGGGAAATTCGTGGTGGGCTTTTCCCCCTTCGAATTCCGCGACTGCAGCCCCTGGATGGTGCGCTACTGCACCAAGATATTGCCGGACCTCGAAAGCGCGGCGGAGTACATCGACAGCAACTTTTAGACGTCAGGCCAGGAACGAAAACCGGAAAAACACGAAATGTGGAAGATAATATACAACCTGATCCTGCCCGTGGGATTTCTCTTCTATCTCCCCGGACTCATCTACAAATACCGGAACCGGGGCGGGTGGAAATCCACCTACAGCGAACGCTTCGGTCACTTCACTCCGGACCGGCGGGCCGAACTGGCCGGGTTCCGGGGCGCCATCTGGATCCACGCCGTCAGCGTGGGTGAGACCGTGGTGGCGCTGGGGCTGATCCGCGCCTACCTGAAAAGCGATCCCGGGCAGAAGTTCGTCATCTCCACCACCACCACCACCGGCCAGGAGCTGGCCCGGAAGAACGACTCCCCCAACTGCACCGTGATCTTCGCCCCCATCGACTTTCCCTGGATCGTCAAGGACGTGCTCGACCTGATCCGGCCCTCGCTGCTGGCCATCTTCGAAACGGAGCTGTGGCCCAACCTCATCTGGCAGTGCCGCCGCAGGAACATTCCCCTCGCGCTGGTCAACGGGCGTCTTTCGGACCATTCCTTCAGGGGATACCGGAAACTCAGGTGTTTCTTCCGCCCCCTGCTCGAAAACTTTTCCGTCATGCTGATGCAGAGCGCCGAGGATGAACGGAGAGTCCGGGAGATCTCCCCCCGTGCGAAGACGCTCCTCACCGGGAACCTCAAATTCGACCAGCAGCTGCCCGAGAATCTGGAAGATCCCGGCTACGAACGGTATTTCGGGAAAGGGAAGCTCATCCTGCTGGGCGCCAGCACCCACTCCGGCGAAGAGGCCCTCATCGCCCGAAGTTTCGTCACATTGAAGAGGGAGTTCCCTGAGCTGAAACTGGTCCTCGTTCCCCGTCATGCCGAGCGGGCCGGAGACGTCATCGCCGCTCTGGACGCTCTCGCTCTCAAGTGGCACCGCCGCACCGCGGGCGAGTGTCCGGACGAAGTGGACGTGCTCCTGGCCGACACCACCGGGGAGATGCTGAAGCTCATGAGCGCCGCCGATGTGGTCATCATGGGGAAATCCCTGGCCGGTCACGACGAAGGGCACAATCTCATCGAACCCGCGCTGCTCCGCAAGCCCATCGTCACCGGGGCCGTGCTGCGCAACTTCCGGATGCTGCTGGAGCTGCTGCGCTCCGGCGGCGGACTGCTGACCGTGGAGCATGACGCCGATCTTACCGGGATCCTCGCCGGGCTTTTCCGCGACCCGGAACGGCGGCGCGCCCTGGGCGAGAAGGCCTGCGCCATCATCTCCGCCAACCGCGGCGCGGCGGAAAAATCCATCGCCGAACTGAAGCGACTCACGGAAACGGGAAAATGAAGGCCCTTTTTTTCTTCCGGCTCCTTGATAAATCGCTTTTGTTGCGCTATATTAATCCAAGAGAGATTTTTTTCAACCCGTAATTTGGAGGAATACGAAGATGAACATCGAATGGGAAAAACTCGGATTTCAATTCATGCCCACACGGAGCAATATCCGTTTCCACTACGCCAACGGCGCCTGGGATGCCGGGAAACTTTCCGGCGAGTACACCGTCAATCTTTCCATCGCCGCCAACGTGCTGCACTACGGTCAGGCCATCTTCGAAGGACTCAAGGCTTTCCGCTGCAAGGACGGCAAGCTCCGGATCTTCCGGCCCGAGGAAAACGGCAAGCGCATGGCCGATTCCGCCCGCCGCCTCATGATGCCCCCCTTCCCGGTGGAAAATTTCGTCGAAGCGGTCAAGACCGTCGTCGCCGACAACGCGGACTACGTGCCCCCCTACGGCACCGGCGGCTCCCTCTACATCCGTCCGGTGATGTTCGGCACCTCGCCCCAGATCGGCGTCAACGCCAGCGAAGAGTATGAACTCATCATCATGGTCATGCCCGTGGGCGCCTACTACAAGGGCGGCATCAAGCCCGTGGACGCCATGGTCGAACGGACCTACGACCGGGCCGCGCCCCACGGCACCGGCACCATCAAGGCCGCGGGCAACTACGCGGCAAGTCTGCTGCCCTACTACATCGCCAAGCACGACTACCATTGTCCCATTTCCCTCTTCCTCGATCCCGCCACCCACACCTACGTGGATGAGTTCACCACCAGCAACTTCCTGGCGGTGACGAAGGACGGGAAGTACGTGACCAGTCTTTCCGACTCCATCCTGCCCTCGGTGACCAACAAGTCCCTGATGCAGGTGGCGCAGGATCTGGGCATGCCCGCCGAACGGCGCAAGATCAGACTCGAAGAGGTCTACACCTTCGCCGAGATCGCCGCCTGCGGCACCGCCGTGGTCATCACTCCGGTGGGCCGGCTCACGGACAACGGCAAGGTTTTCGACTACGGTCTCACGGAGATCGGTCCTCAGATGAAGAAACTTTACGACCGCCTGACCGGGATCCAGTACGGCGAGGTCGAGGACACCCACAACTGGATGGTCGAAGTTCCGGAAAAATGATCGTTTTCCGCACCAAAGCAGAGTTGGCCCGTTTCGCGTCGGAAATCCGCCGCGCGGGCAAGGTCATCGGCCTGGTCCCCACCATGGGCTATCTCCACGCCGGGCACATGTCCCTCGTGGACACCGCCCGCTCCAGGGCCGACGTGGTCATCGTCACCCTCTTCGTCAATCCCACCCAGTTCGGGCCCAACGAGGACCTGGACCGTTATCCGCGTGATTTCGAACGGGACCGGAAGATGTGCGAGGAGCACGGCGTGGACGTGCTTTTCGCTCCGGAAGCTGCCGAAATGTACGCCCCCGGCTCCTCCACCTGGATCGAGGAGACCGATCTGGCCCGCCCCCTGTGCGGCGCCAGCCGTCCCGGCTTCTACCGGGGCGTCACCACCGTGGTGGGCAAGCTCTTTCATCTGGCCCAGCCGGATTTCGCCTGCTTCGGGCTCAAGGACGCCCAGCAGTGCTTCGTCATCGAACGCATGGTCAGGGATTTGGATTTTCAGGTGAAGATCGTTCCCTGTCCCCTGATCCGCGATGCCGACGGTCTGGCCTTGAGTTCCCGGAACCGGTATCTTTCCGCCGACGAGCGGAGCCGGGCCCTTTCCATCCACAAGGCGCTTCTCGAAGGCCGCCGGGCCCTCGAGGAGCAGGGAACGAAGGATGTCTCCGGGATCTGCGCGAAGGCCGCCGCGGCCATCACCGCCGCCGGAGGCCGGGTGGACTACGTGGAGGCCCTCGATCGGGCCACCTTGAAAGCTCCCACCGCCGAAACGCGGGAAGTCCTGCTGGCCGCCGCCGCCTTTTTCGGCACGACCCGGCTCATCGACAACGAACTTGTGGTGCTCGGAGCATGAAAAGGATCGACTGCCGCGGCGCCGACTGGCGCTCGAAACTCGAAGGCCTGAGCAGCCGGCCTGCTTATCCGCCCCAGGCGGAAAAGGCGGCCGCCGGGATCATCGCCGACATCCGGGAACGGGGCGTGGAGGCGATTTGCGAATACGCCGAAAAATTCGACCATGTGAAACTGAGTTTCGAGCAGTTCCGCATCGGCGCCGAAGAGATCGCCGCCGCGGCGGCCAAGGTATCTCCGGGGGATAAGAAAGCCATCCGGACCGCCTGCCGGCAGGTGCGGGAATTCGCCCGGGCCACCCGGCCCGTGAGCTGGAAAAAGACCATCCGCCCCGGTGTGCTGGTGGGCGAACAGTTCACGCCCCTCGACCGGGTGGGCGTCTACATCCCCGGCGGCACCGCGCCGCTGGTTTCCACCGTGATCCACACGGCAGGCATCGCCGCGGCCTGCGGCGTGAAGGAGATCGTGGCCGTCACCCCGCCGGGGGGCGTCCACCCCGAGACCCTCTACGCCATGAAATGCGCGGGCGTCACCGAAGTCTACCGTCTGGGCGGCGTCTACGGCGTGGCCGCCGTCACGGTGGGTGTGCCGGGGATCCCCAAGGTCCAGAAACTGGTGGGGCCGGGCAACGCCTACGTGACCGCCGCCAAGAAACTGCTCTACGGCGAGGTCGGCATCGACCTCGTGGCCGGTCCTTCCGAGATCCTGATCATCGCAGACGGCTCGGCGGATCCGGAGTTCGTCGCCGCCGATCTGCTCAGCCAGGCCGAACACGGCAGCGGGCTGGAGCAGGCGGTGCTGATTTCCACCGACGCCGAACTTTTCGACGCGGTGGAAAAGGCGTGTCTGCGGCAGAAAAAGAGTCTTTCCCGTGAGTCCCTCATCGACCGGGTCTGGGAAAACGGCGTCTTCTTCATCCGCGTCCCCGACCTCGAGCGGGCGGCCGAAGCGGCCAATCTCTACGCTCCGGAACATCTGGAGCTCCAGGTCGAAAAGCCCGAGAAACTGCTTCCCCGCCTCAAGGCCGCAGGGGCGATCTTCCTCGGCCCCTGGACGCCGGAGCCCATCGGGGATTTCTGCGCCGGTCCTTCCCATGTGCTGCCCACCGCCTCGAGCGCTCTGCGCTTCAACGGGTTGGAAAGCGCGGCCTTCTTCCGCCGGAGCAGCATCGTCCGTTATTCGCAGCGGGCTCTTGCCCGCGAGGTGGAGATCGTGGAGCGTTTCGGGGCCATGGAACGCCTTGATGCCCACGGCCGGGCCGGGAGCGTCCGATTTCGATCCGAAAAGTGAAATTCGTGCTTTCTTCGAGGCAATGAAACATAACACACACCAAACAAAGGAGATGAAAAAATGTTGAAAAGATCCCGTTTCGCCGTTCTGGCCGCTGTGGCCGGAGTCCTGCTCTTCGTCTGCGGCTGCAAGTCCCAGGATCCCTCGTGGGACCCCGATAACGCCAACAACACCCGGCTCATGCCCCGCGCCGCCGACGATCCCGGTGTGGCCGCTCCTCTCGACGGCCCCTCCGACGTTCCCCAGACCCCCGGCGGTTCCGCCTGGACCAGCAATCCCAACGATCTTGCCGGCGCCGGCGCCGACAAGGACGGCTGGGTCCCCGCCGATCCCTCCGGCAACCGTCTGAACATGCCCGTCATCTACTTCGCCTACGATTCCGATGTGCTCATCGACTCCGAAATGGCCAAGATCAAGAACATCGCCGCCTACATGAGCGACAAGCCCGAACTGGCGCTGGTCATCGAAGGTCACTGCGACCAGCGCGGCACCGAAGAGTACAACCGCGCGCTGGGCGAACGCCGGGCCAATGCCATCCGCGCCGCGCTGGAGTCCTGCGGCGTGGCCCCCGGAAAGATGAAGACCCAGAGCTTCGGCAAGGACAAGCCCGCCGTCCAGGGCAACGATCCCGCCGCCTGGCGGCAGAACCGCCGCGGCGTGCCCGTCCCCATGCTGCTGCCCCGGTAATGTCGGGGCGGGAAAAGGGATCCTGCTTTCGGGCACAGGAGGGGGAAGACCCCTCCCGTGCTTTTTCGTGAAACAGAAAGTCAACGATAAGGAACTTGAAGCAATATGAGCAAGATCAAAGTCGAACACGTGTTCACTTCGGAATCTGTCTCCGAGGGCCATCCGGACAAGGTCTGCGACCGGGTCTCCGATGCCATTCTCGATGCCTGTCTGGCTCAGGACCCGAACAGCCGGGTGGCCTGCGAAACGCTGTGCACCACCGATCTGGTGGTGATTTCCGGCGAAATCACCACCGAGGCCAAGGTCAACTGGCAGGAAACCGCGCTGGCGGCGATCCGCGACATCGGCTACAACGAACACGGCGTGGGCTTCTGCGCCGACGACGCCAAGGTGGTGGTGGCCATCCACAAGCAGTCGCCCGACATCGCCATGGGCGTCAATGAAGGGCAGGGCAAGTTCCTCGAACAGGGGGCCGGAGATCAGGGAATGATGTTCGGTTACGCCAGCGACGAGACCGACGCCCTCATGCCCGCGCCGATCTACTACGCTCACCGGCTGGTGGCGGAGTTTGCCCGGCTGCGCAAGAGTGACCGCGAGAAGTACAAGTATCTGCGTCCCGACGCCAAGAGCCAGGTGTCGATCCGTTACCGCGAAGGCCGTCCCGTGGCGGTCGAGAGCATCGTCCTCTCGCATCAGCACACCCCCGACATGCCCGTCGAATGGCTGGAGGCCCTGACCCGCGAAGTGGCGGCCAGGGTCATCCCCGCGGAACTGATGAAGGGCGACATCACCTATTACGTGAACCCCACCGGCCGCTTCGAGATCGGCGGGCCCCACGGCGACACGGGCCTCACCGGACGCAAGATCATCGTGGATACCTACGGCGGCGTGGGCTCCCACGGCGGCGGCGCCTTTTCGGGCAAGGATCCCTCCAAGGTGGACCGTTCGGCGGCCTACTTCTGCCGTTATGCGGCCAAGAACATCGTGGCCGCCAAGCTGGCCAGGAAGTGCGAGATCCAGGTGGCCTACGCCATCGGCGTGGCCAAGCCTCTGAGCGTCAACGTCGACACCTACGGTACGGGCGTCATCGACGACGGGAAACTGGCGGCCATCGTCGCCGAGCTCTTCGATTTCCGTCCGGCGGCCATCGTGGAAAAACTCCAGCTCAAGCGGCCTGCCGGGTGGAGCTATCAGGAAACCGCCGCCTACGGACACTTCGGCCGGAGCAATTTCCCCTGGGAAAAGACCGACCGGGTCGAAGAACTGCGCCGCGCCGCCGGAGTGAAATAACTTTTCATGGCGTGGAAAGTTCTGGGTGTCGGCTCCCCCCTGATGGACCTGCTCCTCGACGTGGACGACGCCTTCCTCTCAGCCCATGTCTCCGGAGCCAAGGGGGGCATGGAGATGGTGGAGCCGGAGACCATCTCCGCTCTGCTCGGGAAAAGCGGCTCCGCCCCCCGGAAGGTGCCGGGCGGTTCCGCCGGGAACACGCTCTTCGCTCTGGCGAGGATGGGTGTCCCCTGCGCCATGCTGGGCAAGCTGGGCGCGGATGCTGCGGGCGACTTCTACCGGGCGGAATTCCGGCGCAACGGCGGGGATGATTCCTTTTTCGCCGTGACGCGCGAAGCCCCCACGGGGACCTGTCTTTCGCTGGTGACTCCCGATGCCGAACGGACCATGCGGTCGGCGCTGGGCGCTTCGCTGCTCCTGACGCCCGAAGAGGTGAAAAGCCGGGACTACTCCTCCTTCGATCTGGTGTTCATCGAGGGGTATATGCTCTTTTCCTCCGTCTTCGACACGCTTCTCGAAAGCGTCAAGGCGGCGGGGTGCCGGATCGGTTTCGATCTGGCCAGTTTCGAAGTGGCGGGGATCTTCCGGGAAAAACTCCTCAATACTGTCCTCCCGGACTATGTGGACCTGCTCTTCGCCAACGAGGAGGAGGCCGCCGCGCTGCTGGGCGGGGGGAATGCCGCCGACATGGCGGAAAAACTCGGTTCCATGTGCGAGACCGTCGTGGTGAAAAGCGGCGTCCGGGGTTCCATCGCCCGGCGGGGAGATGAGACGGTGAAAATTCCCGCTTTCGTCGTGCCCGATCCCGTCGACACCACCGCCGCGGGGGATCTCTATGCCGCCGGGTTCCTGCGGGGACTGGCCGTGGGCGCTCCCCTCGATCGGTGCGGCCGGCTCGGTGCGCGGACTTCCGCCGAAGTGGTCAAGGTGTTCGGCTCCGTCCCGAGCGAGGAGTCGTGGTCGAAAATCTTCGAAGAAATGAAAGGCTTGTGAAAACATGTACAAAGTCAAGGATATCGGATTGGCCGACTTCGGCCGCAAGGAGATCGCCATCGCCGAAAAGGAGATGCCGGGGCTCATGGCCACCCGTGAGAAGTACGGCCCCGCTCAGCCCCTCAAGGGCGTGAAGATCTCCGGCAGTCTCCACATGACGATCCAGACCGCCGTGCTCATCGAGACCCTCAAGGCTCTGGGCGCGGATGTCCGCTGGGCCAGCTGCAACATCTTTTCCACTCAGGACCACGCCGCCGCCGCCATCGCCGCGGGAGGCGTCCCCGTCTTCGCGTGGAAGGGCGAGACCCTCGAAGACTACTGGGAATGCACCTATCAGGCCCTGACCTGGCCCGACGGCAGCGGCCCGGACCAGATCGTGGACGACGGCGGCGACGCCACGCTTCTCATCCACCGGGGCGTGGCGGCGGAAGACGATCCCGCCATCCTCGACGTGCCCACCGACGTGACCGAACTGCAAGTCATCAACGCGCTGCTGAAGAAGGTCCTCGCTCAGGATCCCCGGCACTGGCACAAGGTGGCTTCCCAGGTCAAGGGCGTTTCGGAAGAGACCACCACCGGGGTCCACCGGCTGGAAAAGATGGCGAAGAAGGGCGAACTGCTCTTCCCGGCCATCAACGTGAACGACTCCGTGACCAAGAGCAAGTTCGACAATATCTACGGCTGCCGCCATAGCCTCACCGACGGGATCAAACGGGCCCTCGACGTGATGCTGGCCGGCAAGACGGTCATGATCTGCGGCTACGGCGACGTGGGCAAGGGCTGTGCCGAAGCCATGCGCAACGAGCGCGCCCGGGTGCTGGTCAGCGAAGTGGATCCCATCTGCGCCCTGCAGGCCTGCATGGCCGGGTTCCAGGTGTGCACGGTGGAGGACGCGCTCCCCGAGGCGGACTGCTACGTGACCACCACGGGCAACTGCCACATCATCCGGCTGGAACACATGCTGAAGATGAAGGATCAGGCCATCGTCTGCAACATCGGTCACTTCGACAACGAGATCGACGTGGCTCAGCTGGAAAAGTGCCCCGGCGCGGTCAAGACGGTCATCAAGGGCAGCTCCTGCCCCGTGAGCGCCTACACCTTCCCCGACGGTCACACCATCTACCTGCTGGCGGAAGGCCGTCTGGTGAATCTGGGCTGTGCCACGGGACACCCCTCCTTCGTCATGTCCAACAGCTTCACCAACCAGACCTTGGCCCAGATCGACATCGCCCGGAATCCCGGCCGCAAGGTGGGCGTCTATCTGCTGGACAAGAAGCTGGACGAAGAGGTGGCCCGGCTCCACCTGGGCAAGCTGGGGGCGAAGCTCACCACCCTGACTCAGGAGCAGGCCGATTACATCGGCGTCCCGGTGGAAGGGCCCTACAAGAACGAAAATTACCGCTACTGAAGTTGTTCCGCAGCAACGGTCCCGCCGGGGATATGCGCCCCGCCGGGACCTTTTTTTGAAAGGCTTTCCATGTCTTACGAGGAGATGAAGGCGCGCTTCGCCGCTTCGGCTTTCCGTTCCCGGTTCAAGCTGACGCGCGCGGAGCGGGCCTATCTGGCTGACCGGGGCTGGGAGGTGATCCGGGGCCAGGCGGCCCGGATCGTCCTCGAGCGCCTCGCTCCGGCGTTTCCCCTCAATGACGGTCGGCAGACGCCCATGCGAAACCATCCCGTCTTCAAGGCCCAGCATGCCACGGCGACCTGCTGCCGGGGGTGTCTGGCCAAGTGGCATCACATCGCGCCCGGCCACGCGCTTTCCGAGGCGGAACAGACCTACGTGGTTGAAATGATCCTGGGCTGGCTCCGGGACCATGCGGGCGACCTCTCGGAGTTCCCCCGCACGCCCGATCTCTTCTAAAGCTCCTGCTGATTTGCACATTACAGTATTCATAGTGTTCATAGTATTCACAGTTCCCCCGGCGCCCTGTTCCCCCGCTTCCCCCGTTTCCTCCCCGGCCCCCGACGAAAAAACCAAGTTTTGTTTTTCCCGGACCTTGAAAATATCTCTTTCAGGTGCTATATTAAAGGCGAACCCATAAATTTCTGAGGAAAGGAACAGAAAAATGAAAGCAGGGCTGCAGCTGTACAACTTCCGCAAGGAGCTCAAGAACGATTTTCAGGGGACCATGCGCGAGATCGCCAAACTGGGCTTCGACGGCGTGGAGTTCGCCACTTTCTACGGCGACATGGAACCCGCCGAGATCGCCGCGTTTCTCAAGGAACTGAAACTGGAATGCGCCGGGACCATGTTCAAACCGGAGGAGATCCGGGATCCTGCGAGCAAGGTCTACGACTACGCCCGCGCGCTGAAGTCGCCCGGCGTGACCCACAGTATCATGACCGACTTCGTCGCCGGTTACGACGCCATCAAGGCCGACATCGCCGCCGCGGGCAAGGCCGCGTGGCAGAACGGATTCGTCTTCGCCTACCACAACCACTGGCGTGAGTTCGAACTCATCGACGGCGTTCCGGCCATGGAAAAGATCCTCGCCGAAACGGATCCCGTCACCGTCAAGATGGAAGCCGACATCTGCTGGATCAACCGGGGCGGTCTGAATCCGCCTGCGTTCCTGCGGAAATACCGTTCCCGGATCAATCAGCTCCACGTCAAGGATATCAGCGTTCCCGACGACACGGCCACCACCACGGAACTGGGCAAGGGCGTCGTGGACGTGAAGGGCTCCGTGGAGGCCGCCCGCGAGATCGGGATCGAGTGGCTCATCTACGAGCAGGACAACTCCGCCGATCCCTTCAAGAGCGCCGCGGAAAGTCTGAAGACGCTCCGCGCCCTCATGGCGTAAGGTAGCGTTTCCCCGGCTTTGCCGGGCCTACGCTTCCCCGCGGGTCCAGACGGAATTTTACGGGATAGTCGCCCGGTGCGTAATCGGTCATGATTTTGTCGATGCACCGGGCCATGTCCTGAAAGTCCACTTGCAGATTGGCGATACCGAGCTCCGGATCTTCGGGTTCATCGGTGCTGACGACCGAAACGTCTTCCGGAATATGCAGGTTGCGTTTCCTGCAGCCGTCGAGGATGTGATTGAGATTGCGCCTGTTGACGCAGATCCACGCGGTGACCCGTTCCACGATCTCGCCGCCTTCTCCGTCGAACATGATGCCGTCGCACAGCGCTCCCGGCAGAATGGGCAGGGCGATCTCGTTCATGGCCCGGATGAAGGAGGTCATCCACTTCCAGTTGGCCTGATGCCCGGCAAAGTGGCAGATCATGCCGATGTTCCTGTGTCCCAGATCATAAAACAGCCTGACGACAGGCAAACAGGGGTTGCCCTCGCCCACCAGCCGGCAGCAGTTTTCACATTTCAGATCACTCCATGAGGGAATGATGACCCGCCCTCCGGCGGCGGCAAACTTTTCCAGTTCACGGCGTCCCCGTTCTCCGGGGTCAAGCGCACAGACGCAGTCGGCAACACCGGAAAAAAGGGAATGTTCCTTTTCGATCTCGTCGTAAGGGACGACTTCCACCCGGTAAGCCTTGGAAAGGCCCTTGCCTGAAGCGAGGGCGGGGAGAAGTTCCAGTTCGTACTTGTTCCCGTGCACATAGCTCCATGAGGGCAGTACGAGCAGGATCTCGGGACAGCCCTCCCGGCGTTTTTCTGCGGGGAGCGCCTTTCCGGCGACGATCCCCACGTGGCGGCGGCATTCCAGAAGACCCGCGGCGACGAGCTGTTTCACCGCGTGCCGGATCGTATTGCGCCCGGCGGCGAATTTCCGGCACAGCAGTTCGTCCGTGGCGAAAAAGTCTCCGGGACGGCAGCTCCCGTTCAGAAGTTCCACCATGATGCGGTCCCGGATCGTTTCGTAACGCTTGGTTCTTCCCATTTTCGATCACTTCCGTCTGATGATGTGATAATGGTATATAACATACTTTCCGACACGGCGCTTTTCAAGTCGGCAAGAGCGGAACAAATACTGAAAATGCCCGTAACGCTCTGTGGAAACATATTTATTACATTCTTACTGTAAATATGTTATGAATATATACCATATTTATTTGAAAAACTGAAAAGATTCCCTTTCGACCGTCTTGAAATGGCGGATTTTCCGTGTTATAGTATGGCCGCACGGAGTGGAAAATCAAAATCGGATAAAGGCGGAAAAATGAAAAGATTTCAGGTAAGAGTCAGCAACTCGACACCGGGCGGCAAAATCAGAAAAATCAACGGGGGCAACTTGGGCCCGGTCATGAATGCCGCCGCCCATCCCTACGGCGATACGAGACAGGAGTTCGCCGCGCTGAACATCCCCCTGACCCGGCTCCACGACGCCCCCTATGAAAATCCCGCTCGCCATTTGGTGGACGTCCCCATGATCTTCCCCAACATGAAGGACGATGCGGAAGATCCGGACAACTATTTCTTCGCCGAAACTGACGACTACATCGGGGATATCTTGGAGTGCGGCACGCAAGTCATGTACCGCCTTGGGGTCAGCATTGAGCATGGGCTCCGGCGGTACTATTTGAAACCGCCGGAGGACGTGGAGAAATACGCCGCTGTCTGCGCCAACATCATCCGCCACATGAACGAAGGCAAGTGGAACGGCCATCACTTCGATATCCGCTACTGGGAGATTTGGAACGAGCCTGAAAACTGGGACGGCAACGATGATAAACAGCCCTTCCAGCCCCGGCAGTGGGACGGGACGCTGGAAGAATTCAACGAATTCTACTGCAAGCTCGCAGGAAAGTTGAAATCCCTCTTCCCGCATCTGATGATCGGCGGTCCTTCCCACGGAGCGCCGCTGAAGTGCGGCAAGGAATTTCTGGAATACTGCAAGAAGAACGAGGCCCCTTTGGATTTTTATACCTGCCACTGCTACAGCGACTCCGTGGAGCGTTACCGGGATCTGGTGTTCACCGTCAGAAAAATGATGGATGAAGCGGGCTTCCCCGATGCGGAACTTCACCTCAATGAATGGCACTACCACCCGCCCTATCCCAAGGATCATCCGACCTACACGCTGGCGGAGCGGCGGGTTTTTCTGTCGAAGTACTACGAGGAGTCCAAAGGGCTCGACAGCGCCGCCATGCTCTGCGCCGTTATGACCGCCTGGCAGGACGCTCCCATCGACATGGGGGGCTACTACACCACGGGCGGGACCGGCGGCTACGGCATCTACTCGGGCGTGTACGTCCCCACGCCCAGTTATTTCGGACTCAAGGCCTTCGGGGAAATCGTCCGCTTCCCCGAGCGCGTCAGGTGCGAAAGCGAAGCTCCGGTCTACGCGCTGGCCGGAAAAAATGATGCGGGGGAGCATGCGCTGCTGGTCAGCATCTACCGGAAAGGCACGGATTCGGGCCGCGTCGAAGTCACTTTCGACACGCCGGTGGAGATCCGGCAGGTGGAATTGCTGGATGAAACACACAGTCTGGAAAAAATCGCCTTTGAAGCGGAACCGCTTTCGCTTCCGGTTGATTTCAAAGGCAATTCAGGCGTGTTTCTGGTCAAATACGTCCCGAAGCAATAAAGACAAGGAGGGTGTTTTCATGAACAAGCGCTTCACTCTCATTGAACTGCTGGTGGTCATCGCCATTATCGCCATTCTGGCCTCCATGCTCCTGCCCGCCTTGCAGCAGGCCCGGGGCATGGCCAAAGGGACTGCGTGCATCAACAATCTCAAGCAGATCGGCATCGCCTACTTCACCTACACCACGGACAACAAATTCTGCCCCACCACGTACACCCCATGGGAAGGGGGAACCAACTGGAAAGGACTGGGCCTCTGCGGCCTTTTCATCAAAAAAGGGTATCTCACGACGGCAAAGACCTTCTCCTGTGCCGGCGAGGCAAACAACGTGTTCCCCGAATTCGGGACCGACGACAACCCGCAGGGGACTTGGAGCAATTACGGCTACAGCAGGCTCTTCAATCTGTATCCGGGTTACACCAAATATCCTGGCCCCTGGAGCCGGACCCAGATCGAAGCCATGCCGCGGCCTCAGGGACTGACCATCATCGCCGACGGGGTCAGCAAGCCGGGCACCCGGCCCGAAAACAGCGCCTGCTGGATGTTCAATCACTACGCTTCGCCCGGCGCCACGTACTATCCGGGGCAGACCATAACGACCGACGGAGGCATCTCGCTGCGTCACAACAACAAGGCGAACATCCTTTCTTTCGGCGGCACGGTAAGGTCCGTCACTTACGCCCAGCTGATGAGTTCCGACGGGAACGGCCGTGAAATTTATTTTTCGCCGACGACGAAATACGGCACGACCGGTCCCTTTCCACTCATCGAAAAAAGGTAGGAAATCTTATGAAAAACCTGTCTCTTCTTTTTATCGGGTGCGTCTGCATACTGAACGCGGAAGCCTTCGAACTTGTTCGGGGAGGCCGGGCTGCGGCGGAGATCGCCCTGCCCGCCGAGCCTGTTTCATCGGTGAAGTTCGCCGCGAAAGAGCTTCAGAAACACCTGAAACTGATTACCGGAACGGAACTGCCCGTCACGGTGGAGAACGCGCCCCGGCGTCTGCCCAACCGCATCCATCTGGGATATGGAGCGGCTCCGGAATCGAAAAAGCCCTTTGCCTGGCGCGTCAAAGCCGGAGAAAGAGATCTCTATCTTCACGGAAACGACGTGGAGATTTCCCCCGGGAATTTGGCCGATCCGGAAAGGACCTTCGTCGGGTGGTATGTGGCTTCTCAGGGGACCCTCATGGCTGTCTACGATTTTCTCGACCGGGAGCTGGGCGTCCGCTGGTTCCGTCCCACGGACAGAGGAATTTATGCCCCGAAGAGGGAAACTCTCCGGATCGGAACCATCGACCGACAGGGAGAACCGAAGCTCGATAAGGCCAATTTCAGTCAAGCCGGCGTAAGTTCCGGCAAATTATGGAACGACCGGAAAATCGGAGAGCGATTTTCCCTTGACTGCCGTTTGTGGCAGCTCCGGCATCGCATGGTGGACCGTTACTGGTTCCATTCGGGGCATGCTTTTTCGACTTACTGGAATCGTTTCGGAAAGGCTCATCCGGAGTTTTTCGCCAGACTCCATGACGGCACCCGGCGTCCTCTGGCGGGCGACAGGGTCGGCAGATATATCACAATGTGCGTTTCGAGTCCCGGACTCCTGAAAAACATCGTTGCCGAATACCGGCGGGGATACGGACCGCAGGGAAAACACAAGGCGGAAAATTTTATTTCCGTCTGCGAAAACGATACGCCGGGGATGTGTACTTGCGACGGCTGCCGGGCGTGGGACATGCCCGAATTCGATCCCCGGGGATCGGCGTACTGGGAAAAAAAGCTGGTTCTTGACAGATTCAACCGGTTCAGCGGTTTCGGTGTGGACGAGGGGGGCTCCTACAGCTACGCGAAAACCTCCCTTTCGGACCGCTACGCCCGATTCTGGCTCGAAGTTTACGAAGAGCTCAAGAAGATCAATCCGAACATCACCATCATGGGATATGCCTATTTGAACACGGTCCTGCCGCCCCGGCACGTCAAACTCAACCCGCACATTCTGGTAAGCTATGTGGGCACCCCTTTCTTCCCTCTTACGGAAGCGAAAATGGCCAAGAGCCGGGCGGAGTGGGACGGATGGATGAAGACCGGATGCACCATGGAATTCCGGCCCAACACCACTTGGTCCGGAGGCGTCTACCCGCTGCAGTACGGGGAAAGACTGGGGGCGGAGTACCGCCGCATCCTGCAAGATCCCCGGACGAGAAGAGTGCACTTCGATTCCCTGCGGGGAGAGTTCGCCAATCAGGGACTCATGTGGTACATCCTCGCCCGGCTCACCTACCGTTCGGATCTGACGGTGAAGGAGATATGTGACGAATATTTCAACTGCTTCGGGAACGCCGGGGCGGCTCTGAGAGTCTACTTCGACTACTGGCGGGGCATCTCCGACGCCGTCACCGAAAAGGAGGTGAAGGCGTGGGAAAAGGAACTGGGCTACAACTTCATGGTCTGGAATAATACCGACATGTGCGTCAGAATTTTCAGGCCGGAGCATTTCGCCGAGGGCGCGAAATTGCTTGACAAGGCGGCAAAGGCTGCCGTCACTCCGGAAGAAAAAGAGGCCGTCGCCTTCTTCCGTCTGGGACTGGAACACGCCCGGCTCACCTGGATCGCCGGAGAAGCGCACCTGAAGCGGGTCCTGCACGATGCTCCCGCCAATCAGGCCGATTTTGAAAAAAAGCGGGCGGTCCTGCTGGAGTTCCGGAAGGCACATGAAAGATCCGGTATCTCCAACATGGGCGTCACCACCTCGAAGGAAACTTCCGGTTACCGCTCTTCGCGGCCCCGGAAAAAGTAACTCTCCGTCATCTTTCGTTCCGATTTCCCCTTGAAAAAAGTCCGGGGAGTGCTATATTACCCCCCGGACAGCAAACAGAAGGAGGGGGTATGCGGAACGGGACGGCAAAAGAGATCAAGCTTCCCCGGCTGGGCATGGGGACTTGGTGCTTCGGCGGGCGGACCGAGCACGATTTCGGCAACGACGACGCGGGGCAGATCGAGGCGCTCCAGAAGGGCATCGAACTCGGGTTCCGGCTCATCGACACGGCGGAGTATTACGCCGCCGGCTACGCGGAGACACTCATCGGCAAGGCCATTGCGGGATTCGACCGGGAAAAGCTTTTCATCACCTCCAAGGTGTGGAAGACCAACGTTTCCCGCGACGGCGTGTTCCGGGCCGCGGAAGGTACTCTGAAACGCCTCGGCATCGACTGTCTGGATTGTTACCTCTATCACCAGTTCAACCCGGCCGTTCCCCTCGAAGAGACCATGGGGGCGCTGAACGAACTGGTCGCCCAGGGCATGACCCGGACCGTCGGCGTGAGCAACTTTTCCGCTTCCCTCATGGCCCGTGCGGCGGCCTGCTCCGAGGCCCCGCTGCTGCTGAATCAGGTCCACGCCAATCTGGCCGTGCGGGAGGCGCTGGAAAACCTGAGCGGCCCCTGCCGGGAGCAGGGGATCGTCCTGCAGGCGTGGCGGCCCCTCCGGGATCTGGAGCCCGACCCGGTTTGCGAAGAACTCTGCCGGAAACGCGGCATCACCTTCCAGCAGCTCTGTCTCGCCTGGCTCCTCAACCAGCCGAACGTGGCCGTCATCACCGCCATGAAGACGCCCCGCCACCTGAAGGAGACGCTCGATGCCGCGGAGATCCGGCTCACCCCCGAAGAGATGAAACTTCTCGACACCTATCCCTGCCGCCGCCCCTGCGGCGTGCCCCTTGCTTAGAAAGGACGTTTTTTCATGTGGATAAAAGGCGATTTGCATGTGCACTCCCACTGCTGCGGCGACGGCTCCCTTTCCGTGGCGGAGATCGTGGAACGGGCACGGGAATACTGCGACTTTCTGGCCATTTCGGGCCATTGCCGCGTACCTGAGTTCTTCCGGGCCGAACGGCAGTACGCCGAAGTCCTCGAAGCGCGGAAGAAATTCGACATCCCCATCTTCAACACGGGCGAAGTGGAGTTCCCCATCCCGCGCCACGTGATCTTCATCACCACGCCGGAAAACCGGGAGTTCGAACTGCTCCAAGCTCTCGTTCCCCGCTTCTGCCGCCGGAACGGCGTCACCGGCGTCGAGGCCGCGAAGGAGGAACTCGACTTTCTGGAAAAGGCGTGGGGCGACAAGGTCTTCATGATCTTCAACCACCCCAACGCCCCCGACGTCGCGGCCGGGGACCTGCTGGCCATCGCGCCTTCGCCTGTCTTCAAGGTGCTGGCCTGCGTGGACCGGGGGGAGCGGCGGGCGCCCCAGACCTGGGATCCGGGGAACGCGTGGGATCGATTGCTGACGCAGGGATTCCGCATTTCCGCCCGGTGCGGCTCGGACTTTCACCGCCATTACGACGACGGCGGCCGCGACCAGTATCCGGGGGAGTTCGTCCAGGATGTCCTGCAGGTCCGGGAGAACACCTACGACGAGATATTCAAAGCCTACGTCACGGGGAATTTCTACTGCACCGTCGGGGACCTTATCCGGGAGCCCGTCTTCGCGTTCAGCGCACCGGGGGAGATCACCCTTGCCTTCGAAGCCAACGGCGAAATGGAAAAAATCGAAGTGATCTCGGAGAGCGGAAAAATCGTCGCCGCCTTCGACGAGTTCCCGAGTGAGCGTTTTTCGGCGGTTTTCAAGGTGCCGCCGGGGCGCTATTACCGGGTCCGGGGCATGGGGAAAAAGCGTCGGCGCAAGTATGAAGAAGGGGAATTCGAACCCCTCTTTCTGCTCAATCCCCTCTACTGCTGATCGCTCCGGGCCTTCATCCGCTCCGCGCGGGGCGGGATCCGGCTCACGAGAAAACTGCGTTCCCGGCGCTTGCCGCGGGGGGCCTTGTAGGTGTAAGTGATCCGGCGGCTCAGGTCGATGGCGTAACCGGTTTTTTCCTCGAAAGCTTTGGCGAAGGCGGCGAAATTTTCTTCCCGGCTGCCGATGACGAGGGCCCCTTCGGCGTCGATCCGGTCCAGAAATCCCTTGCGCCAGTGTTCGCCGAGTTCCTTGTGGATCTCGCAGAGGCGGGGCGAGCGGCCAGAATAGAGGACCATCATGCAGCCGTACCAGCGGTCGCCCGCCACCAGACGCAGGGGCTTGCCTCCGGATTCCCGCGCCCAGAACTCGAGGGCGGCCCTGGTCACCGCACGGGGATCCGTGTGGGCCCTTGCCCCGGATCTGCAGAGCAGCGGGTAGCCGGTGGCGATGAACCAGGAGATCGCGTAGATCACCCAGAACCAGCAGAGGTTCCGGAAGACTTTTTCGTCGATGCGCCGGGGCCAGAAGGCCACGACCATGATCCCCGTGAAGGAGGCGAGGGAACTGAACCAGAGCATGACGACGGTTTCGCCGCAGAAGGAGGCGGTGAGAAAGAGCACCGCGGGCAATGCGCAGAAGATCAGACTCCACCGGAAGACCCGCCGGTCGGGAACGGCCGCTTCGGACTTTCCCCGGCGGAAAAGGAAGGCCGCGGAAAGGACCAGCACGGCGAGGACTGTGGGGGAGACGGCGGAAATGAACACCAGAATGGGATCGTACCAGGGGCGGCTTTCCTCGATCCGGTGTCCCATGTGGGAAATACAGCAGAAGTCATGGGTGACGAGGTAGTGCAGATGGGGAGAAATGACCAGCAGGAAGATTCCCAGCGCAAAATAGGGCCGCCAGGTCTTCAACTCCTTCCGGTACTCCGGTTCGATGAGCATCACCGCGCCGATGGAAAGAAAGAGCAAGGCGATGGAGTACTTGTTCAGCACCCCGAGCCCGGAAAAGAGCCCCAGCAGAAGGTAGGAGAGGATGTCCTTCCGCTGCATGGCGCGGAAGAAGGCCCAGGCGACGGCGGGCATCAGGGCCATTTCCACGAAGTAGGTGCTGAACTTCATCGGCGAGGGCACGTAGTAGTACATGAAGCACAGCAGGAAAGCCGCCGTCCCCGCCCGGTATTCGTCCCAGAAGAGCCGGGCCAGACGCCAGGTGAAAAGGACTCCGGCCCAGACGCACACCTGCGCCGCCAGATAGAGCCCCCAGTCGGCCCCGCCGGAAAGGCGGTAGAAGAACAGCGCGACCCACCCCGAAAGAGGCGGATGCTTGACGTTGCCCCACACATCGCCCTGAAGCCCCCAGGTGACGGCCTCCATGACGTCCAGTCCCATCATCTTCTGCAGCAGCGCGTACTGCAGGATCCACGCGACCGAGGCCGTCGACAAGGCTAAAATCAGCACCCGCCGGGGGGCAAGCCAGGAGGCGGCGGTCTTCTCATCCGACGATGTTCCAAAAAACTTCATCGCATCCCATTTCGATAAAAATTGAACCGGTGACGATTTCATAATATAACCCTTTTTCGCTCCCGATGCAAGGGCGAGCTTGCCGGAAAAACGGAAAAAACGCCTCCGGCAGGGGCGAAAATCGAAAAAAGCGGGCAAAAAAACTTCGGGAGCGCCCGCGCCAGCTTGACTTTTCGCCGGGGACGGGTTACATTATCCGCCGTGCAACAACTGGGGCTGTTTATGTCGAAAGTCATCGAAAACAAATTTTTGCGTCTGGAACTGGGAGACGACGGTGCTCTGCTGTCGCTCCGCAGTCTGGTTTCGGGAACGGAGTTCGCTTCTCCCCACGGTCTGTGGCGGCTCGTCTGCAACTGCGGCGACGATCAGGAGGTGGAGCTTTCCGCCGAACGCGCGTCGGTGAGGATTGCCACGCTGCCCCGGAAGTTCAAGATGGAGTTCCGGGACCTGACCAGCCCCCAGGGGAAGAAGCTCGACGTGATCGTCACCGTGCTGGGCCAGCTGGTCAACGACGAACTGCATCTTTCCATCACCATCTTCAACGGCATGGCCAAGGACAACATCGTCCGGGAGTGCCACTTCCCCATCGTCTCCCTGAGCGATGAAGCTGCGAAGATGGCGCTCCACACTCCGGAACAGGGCGGGCGGGTCTGGCCCTGCCTGGCCGATGCGAAGAATTCGTTCCGCAATTACTCCGCCGCCTATCAGGGGCAGGATTTCGTCTATGAGCGCCGCGTCACCCGTTATCCCGGAAGCGGCGCCTCCCTCAACTGTTTCGACCTGAACTCCGGCAGCGAGGGGCTCTATTTCGGCAATCACGACGACAGTTTCCAGGCCACCTGCCACATCATCGAACTGGAAAAGCCCGACAAGATCAACCTCGCCATGGCGAAGTTCCCCTTTCTCGGGGCGGGCAATCAGGTGACGAGCGAACACTTCATCATCTCGGCCCATCAGGGCTCCTGGCACAAGGGGGCCGACAAGTACCGGGCCTGGGCGGAAAGCTGGTTCAAGTTCCATCCCCTTCCCGATCCCGTCCGGAACATGAACGGCTGGCAGCGGATCATCATGCGCTCCCAGTACGGGGAAAACGTCTATCCTTTCGGTCCTTCAGGGATTTTTGTGGGTAAAACATTCCGCACATCAATCTAACCTGAATCTTTCCTCTTAATATAATTGTTGTTCGTTCATTTGTCAAGCAGAGAAATGCTTGACCCTGTGTGAAAAATCA
>Ga0208297_1000534_pt1 | contig 70672 bp, 62 predicted proteins | sample LMS_cellobiose_e_FD_187367 | JGI IMG/M metagenome (GOLD analysis project Ga0208297, IMG submission 187367) | Rumen-fistulated moose microbial communities from Alaska, USA - LMS_cellobiose_enrichment (SPAdes) (version 2) | ecosystem: Host-associated > Mammals > Digestive system > Stomach > Rumen...
GGCATTTTCTTCTGGGGTGCGATTCTTTCTGGCCATATGTAAAACCTCCAATGTGGTGCTTCTATTCTACACCACATCGGAGGTTTACACAAATTTTGGGATGGTCTCTCGGATTCTGGCGTCGCAAGAATTATATGGACGAAAACAGCCCAAAACCTTGAATTGGAGTGCTTTATGTGCTACAATGTTTCCGCAACGTGATGTCACGTTTTTCCTTGCAATTCATCGGAAACCCTGCCTTTTCTCCAATTCTCCAGCTCTCCAATTTACTCTCCAATGCATTAGGGATTGAGCTAAAATTGCAGTGAATAGTGTGTTTTCGATGTGTGAGGAAAACAATTGGAACGGGATTGTGAGGGTTTAATAGTGATTGAACGTAGATGCAATGATGAAATCCCGACCATGAAGCCGCTGGACTGAGAAATGATCTGGGGCGTTCGCCTGCACGCAGACGAACGCCCCTGTTTTATTAAGTCTTTATAAGCAACGGAGGAAACATGAAAAAGCTTTTCGGCGGGCTGGACCTCACCTGGCCCAGGATCATCATTGCCGCCGTGATCGCCGGTCTTTACACCGGACTCATGGCGATGCTCCCGGCGGCGAAAAACACGTCTTTTGCCGACATCAGCATCTCGTTCGAGGTGTGGATCCTCTTCGGCATCCTCATCATCGTCAACAGCAAAACGCCCGTCGAATCGGCGCTGAAATGCTTTGTGTTTTTCCTCATCAGCCAGCCGATCGTCTATCTGGTGCAGGTGCCGTTCAATCGTCTCGGCTGGGGCATCTTCGTATACTATCGGCCCTGGTTCTACTGGACGGTTTTCACGCTCGTGATGGGCTGTGTCGGCTGGTATATGCGCCGCGAGAAATGGTGGAGCGTCCTGATCCTCAGCTCGATGCTGTCGCTGCTTGCGTTCCATTTCTACGGATTCCTGCGCGAGGCAGTCTCGTTCTTCCCGAATCATCTGCTCAGCGCCGTCTTCTGCGCCGTCACGATGATCGCCTATCCGCTGTGCGTTTTCAGTGAGAAAAAGCCTCGCGCCGCAGGACTGATTGTCAGCGTCGTGCTGCTCCTCGCGGCGATCGCGTTCGTCTTCGCGCAGGGACGGACCTCCTACAACACGACTCTGATGGTCAGCGGCGGCTCCGCCGGCGTGGAGTTCGACGATACCTGCGGCGTCTCCCTGAAGGACAACGCTTACGGCAAGGTCTTTGTCAAGTACGAAGAGAATATCGAATGCTGGATGGTCAATGCCGAGCTCACCAAAACGGGCGACACGGAGCTGACCGTGCGCGATCTGGACGGGAAGGAACACGTCTTTGCGCTGCACATCGGCCGCGACACATATGAGCTTCATGAGATCACCGATCCGGCGCCCGGCGCGAACGGAAGCTGAACGGGGCAAAACAAGTCCGGCGTGAACGCCGTCCGCGGCGTCACCCCCCCCGCGAGGCCGCCGGAGCGCGAAAACATCTGAACAGCAAAAGACGGGCAAGCGCTGGCTTGCCCGTCCTTTTATTCAATGAAGCTGATCTAAAAAACTACATTATTCACATTTGTTGTTATAATTCCCAATCTTATATCGGTTATAGAATTATCATATGAACCAATGATAAATCGGACATTGTCCTTAATTAACACGGTTCCAGCATAATCAGCAGACTGTTTCTTATCCATTTTATAGCCAAAGGACTTCAAGGTTTTTAACGCTGCTTTAAAATCATCATTTAATGTGATGCCGTAGAAATGATACTTTTCGCTCAAAAGCTCAATCGTTGTTAAGTGATACGCATCCACAGCATCTGGATAGCCGGAGAATGTGTAACAGACATCCTCATTTTTAAGGACCCAACCTCCCCATATATAAGACTGTTCATAACCGATTTGTTCTTCCACATCGGTTTTCGGCACAGTAAAATGCAGAGGTGTGTCACAATTGTCGTTCGCTTCATCAATCGCAGATACTGTATCCGCTTGTTTCCCGCATGCGGAGAATAAAAGCATAATTGATAACAAAAAAGGCAAATATCGTTTCATTGTGTACCTCCTGTATCACTGTCGATATTATCTATGACGAAATTCGACAAATAAAGTTCCGATGAACTCCGAAAAAGAAGCAGCAACCATACACTGCGCCCGGAAACAGATCAACGGGGCAAACCAAAGCGATCTTGCCCTCTTTCTGTCCGTCCGTCAGGAGAGAGAACGGATAAAGCAGAAAACGGCATGGCCGAGGCCGTGCCGTTTCCGGGAAAATATGAGATTGCTTTCTTGCGCCCGCTGTTCCCGGCGGGCGTCCTTGTTTGTTCTTCAACGGCGCCTTTTGCGCTCAATGCTCCTCGATCTCCTCGATCAGCGCCTGATAGACGATGCGCAGATTCTCATTCTCCGCGCGGAGATTGCGGACGAGCGTCGCGGAGATGGACATGAGCAGCTCCAGCCCGACGCGCGGATACGTCCGGCAGAAGCTCTGGAAGTCCTCATAGCTCAGGCTCAGCGTCCGGCAGTCCGTCTTTGTCCGGATCGTGGCGGAGCGCGTGCCGCGGTCGATCAGCGCCATTTCTCCGAACGAGCAGTGATAGCTGTCCTGCAGCGAGGCCGTGACGTATGTCTCCCCGTAGGGGGTCGTCTTCAGAACGTCCACGCAGCCCTCCCACAGCAGATACAGCTTGTCGCCGGGTTCGCCCTCACGCAGGATCTCCGTTCCGGCGGGGAAGCGCTCCTCCTCCATGACGGACGACAGCCGGGCCAGATCCTCGTCTGGCAGCCTGCTGAGCAGGGGGAATGTCCTGAGTCCCTTGATGATTCCTTCGGCAGCCTGCATCTTCATATCTCCTCTGTCAGCACGATCACGCCCATGTTTCTCCCGAGGATATAGTCGTCGGGAGGATTGAGCAGCGGATGGTTCCGCTCGGTGTCCTTCACGGTTTTCAGCTTCTGTATGATCTCGCCGTAATTGCTCGCCTTCATGGCCTCGGCGAGGGTCGCGTGCTTGATCGTGTTTTCGGCGCCCATATTCTCAAGAACGCCGAGGGCGAGGGTCCCCTTCTCCTTATAGTGCTTTGCCAGATCGGCATAGCGCTTCTCCCGCCAGCCGCTTTCCACGGGAAGGATCTGGATGCTGATGCCGTTGCCGTTGTCAAACATCGCGCGCAGCACGTTGGCCATCCCCGTATAGTTGGTCGCGGTGGAAAGGATGTACCGGCTGTACTCCTCCGTGTAGATGACCTCGTCGCACTTCTGCGCCTCGAGGTAATTGCGGTAGCGTTCGGTCTGCACCAGCGCGCAGACGTGGCAGCGCGGGTTGAGGGCTTTGATCATCAGCGTGCAGACAAAGATGCGGGAATCGACCAGCTCCGGGTCGAGGCTCTCGTGCGCTTCGCCGATCACGAGCGCGGTGGACGCCTTGAGGATATTGGCGTTGAGCAGCGTCTGCTCCTCGGTAAAGTCTCCGCGGATGTAGTGGATGCCCTTCATCTCCTTATCCATCAGCAGAGACTGGATCTTCAGATCGCTCACGTTGTTCACCAGCACGATATCCTCGGCGGTCAGACCGTTCGATTTCCGTATGATATCGCCGATCAGGGTCTTTATGTCATTTTTCCAGCCGATGATTGCGACATGATTGGCAAGAGACTGCACTTTTTTGACCCTCCTTGTCGGACTGTTGCGGTATTCGTTGATCCTTGAAGAGATAAAGCCGATGATCGTGGACAGGAACAGCATGCTGAACAGGATGAAGATCATCAGGAGCGCCCTGCCCTGCCAGCTCGTGGGGATATAGTCCGTAAAGCCTCTGCCCAGGACGACGTTGACGTTGTTCCACAGAAGGATGTCCAGATAAGTCTTCTTCCCCTCCGGGCCGAACTCCGTCAGCCAGTAGACGTAACAGAGCAGCATGTATACGCCAAACGCGGCCAGGATCACGACGGCATGGGAGTGCGTTATGTACTTTTTCAGCCTTGACAGGTACTCTCTGATTCTCATGCTCGCATCACCATGATCCTTTATTCCGCGGCGGCGCGCCCGCGGGCGCAGGTCAGGACCCGGCCGCGGCGCGCGAAAAGCATTGATTCTGTCGAACATTATAAGCCGCCGCGGGCGGATTGTCTACCTTTTTGTCGAAAGGATCCTTCAAAGATCGCGCGCGGCGGGCGCAAAACGGCCCGAACCGTCCGCAGATACGGGGCGGGACGCTCAAATGCCTCCGATTATGGTTGAAAGAACGATATTCGAGTATTATAATAAGGCAAAATGGACTGTTTCGCCGCACAAAGAACAGCGAGGAGGGAGCAGCATGAGCTCTGCCGCCGGCAGGAAAATAAACGACGCCTATATCCGGACATTCTTCGGGATCGAGGACAGCGACGAAGGGAACGCCGAGCTGGAGGAAATCAAACGCAGGCTCGTCCGGCTCCAGTATGAGAACGGCGACGATATCTGCGTGATCGACGACGAAGCGGACGGCATGTATTTTCTGGAATCCGGCACCGCGATCGTGCTCGACCGGGAGGGCGCGCAGATCAACATCATGCACGAGGGCCAGTACTTCGGCGAGTACGCCGTGCTTTCGAAGCAGAAGCGCCTGTCCACGGTCCGCTCGCTCGGCCGCACCGTCGTGTGGCGGCTGGCGCCGGACGACATGATGGGCATCCTGTCCAGACACCCGAACATCTGGGGCGACCTGATGAAGAGCGTGTACGGTCAGGTCTCCGGCAAGCATTCGCAGATCCTCGCGCTCTCGGGCATGCGGAAGGGCATATTGCAGCATCCGTCCAACGAAGCGCCCCTGTCCAGACGCCGCATGCTCATCCAGTACGGTGCGCTGGCGCTCATATACCTGCTGGCCTTCCTGCTCGCGCCGCAGGACTCGTCCGCCCCGGTCTTCATCGCCCCCCTCGCGCTCATGCTGGCGTATGTGCTCATCACGAAGCGGACGCTGGAATCGCTGATCGTCTCCGGCATCCTGGCGGCGCTCCTCCTTTACCGGAGCGGCCTTTCGGCAAGCTATGTGGACGGGCTGATGAAAACCATGGAGTCGCCGGACAATGTGTTCACGGTGCTGGTCATGGCGCTGATGGGCGGCACCGTGCAGCTCATCGAGGCCTCGGGAGCCGTCACCGCCTTCAAAAAGACGGTGGAAAAGCACATCACCGACCGGCGCGGCGTGCTGCTGGCGTCGTGCGGCATCATGGCCGCGACCTGCATCGACGACGGGCTGAACATGACCTGCGCGGCATACGCGACGAACAGCGCCTCAAAGGAGCAGGAGCTGCCGCGGGAGCGCTCGTCCCTGATCTACAGCCTGCTGCCGACGGTCCTGAGCTCCTTTGTGCCGCTGTCGCTGTGGGGCATCTTCGTCATCGGCACCATCAGCGCGTCCGTCAGCGAAAACGGCGTGGCGCTGTTCTGCCGGTCCATCCCCTTCAACTTCTTCTCCATCATCACGGTCGTCGTGATGATGCTGTACTGCTTCGGAAAGCTGCCGCTCACAAAGGAGCTGGAGGCCGCCGACCGGCGCGTGCGGAACGGGGGCAGGCTCTGGCCGGACGGGTCCGAAAAGTATCTGAGCGTGAACGAGCCTGAGATCTGGGGCAAGATCAGGAACGTCATGCTCCCGATCGCGTTTCTGGCGGTGATGTCTCTGGCGATCCGAAGCCTGCTCGCGGGCAGCTTCGTGGTGGACAGCGCCGTGGGCCTGACGGCGACGCTGCTGTTCATGTTCCTTCTGTACTGCTGGCAGGGCCTGATGACGCCCGAGCAGTTCATGGAGCATCTGGTGACGGGGATGGCCAACACGACGCTTCCGATCGTGCTGTATCTGCTGACGATGTGCTTCTCCGGGCTGCTGGAGCAGCTTGCGCTCACGAACGCCTTTCTGGAGACGGTCGTGCCGCTGGGCAGGATCGGACATCTGTTCCCGGTCGTCATCTTCCTTGCGTCCATGCTGCTGACAACGGCGCTCGGCTCGTCCTGGGCAATGTACGCCATCGCGATCCCGATCACCGCGCGCTTCGCACCGCTGCTCGGCGCAAATCTGGCGCTGTGCATCGGAGCGGTCGCCGGGGCGGGCATCGCGGGAGAAAAGAACTGCCGGTTCACCGCGGACGCCCTGAACGTGGCGACCGTCATCGGATGCAACCCCGACACGGTCCGCCGGATCCGCATTTCGTACAGCCTGCCGATCACGGCGATCGCGGCGGTGATGTATCTGATCTTCGGACTGATCCTGGGATGAGCCGCACGCGGCGTCCCGCAAACCGGCGCAGGCGGCGGCAGGCGCGGAAACGGCGCGCAGGCGGTTGACCGCGCGGCGGTTTTGCCGTATGATGAAAACAGGATTTCCTGACAAAGGAGGGGAAGCAATGGCTGATTACGTGACCGTTCTGGGGGCGCGCGGATCGCTGCCCGCATGCGGGCCGGAATACGCCGCCTACGGCGGCGCGACCACCTGCGTGCTCGTATGTCTGGGCGGAAAAACCGTATTGCTGGACGCCGGCACGGGGCTGATGGCCCTGCCGGACGCCGCGATGGCGCTCCCTGCGCTTCCTCTCCTGCTGACCCACCCGCATGCGGATCATATGCTCGCCCTCGCGCTGTGTCCCTACGTGATGCAGCAGGGGCGCCGGCTGGACGTTTACTGCAAAGCGCGCGGAGGGCTGGACGGCGCGGCGCAGGCGGGGCGTCTCTTTTCGCCGCCGCTCTGGCCCGTGAAGCTGGATATGCTGCCGGCGGAGATCCGGTTCCGCCCGCTTGAGCGCTCGATGGATCTCGACGGCGTCCGTGTGGACGCGATCGAAGGGACGCATCCGGGCGGCGTATCCCTGCTGCGGCTCAGCGCCGGCGGGAAGTCCGTCGCCTTCCTGACGGACTGCATGCTGACCGAGGAGAATCTGCCCGGATACGCGCGCTTCGCGCGCGGCTGCGACCTGCTGCTGGCGGACGGGCAGTACAGCCCGCAGGAGTGGGAGACGCGGAAGGGCTTCGGCCACAGCACATGGACCATGGCGGCCCGTCTCGCCAAAGAGAGCGGCGCCGCGGCGGCCCGCGTCATCCATCACGACCCCTGCCGGACGGACGCCATGCTGGACGCGGCGGCGGCGGAGCTCGCGGCGGTCTGCCCCGCATGCGTCTTCGCGCGGCAGGGAGAAACGATCGTCCTGTGAGGCGGGCCCGCGCGGGAACGCCCGAAAACGCGCCGATCCCGCGCGGACATATCTGTCGAAAAGCCTTGCAATTGTATACGGCTGCTATATAATAAAAATACAGAGAACGTGTTAAGGAGGCGCGGATATGAAAAAGCTGAAACAACTGTTGATCTTTATTCTGGCGCTGGCGCTGACGCTTTCAGTCAGCGTGCTGCCGGCCGCAGCGGCAAATTCTGCGAAGGCGACCACGCTTCGCCTTGCCAAAACATCGGGCAGCGTGACCGTGGAGAACTCCTCCGGAAAGGGGCAGAGCATCAAGACCGATATGCGCCTTTACAGCGGCTATACGGTCGCCACGGGGAAATCCTCCGATGCGTACATCAGTCTCGACGGTACGAAGGCCGTCAAGCTCGACGCCTCCAGCAAGGGAAGCGTGAAAAAGTCGGGCAGCAAGCTGGAGGTCTGTCTTGACAGCGGCAAGCTGTTTTTCGACGTGACCGTGCCGCTCGCGGCGAACGAGAGCCTGAACATCCGCACCAGCACGATGGTCACGGGCATCCGCGGCAGCTTCGGCTGGGTGACGGATACGGAGGTCGGCCTGATGCACGGCCACGTCACGCTCACCTGCATCAACCCGGTCACGGGCGAGACGCGCGTCACGGAGCTCTACAGCGGACAGCGCGTATACTACGGCCCGGGCGCTTCCGTGCCGAGCGACCCCAACCTCAAGGAGATCGACTTCATCAAGGAGATCATCACGAACAAGGACGTCCCGGCGTTCGTCGTGGAGGAGATGCGCAATGACAAATCGCTCCAGACGCCCGTGATCGAGGACGTTCCGTCGGTGGACGTGCCGAAGCTCCTGGAGGATTATGACGCCATCAAGGCCGCGGAGGACGCGGTGATCTCCGAGAAGGAATCGGAGCTTGCCGAAAAGCGCGCGGAGCAGAACGCGGCCATCGACAGCGACCGGAGCAATTACCTGTTCAACGAGGAGAGCCACAGCAGCAGCAGTAGCAGCAGTAGCAGCAGTAGCAGCAGCAGCGATCCTCATTCGTCGTCCTTCTCCGTGTTTCTGCCGAGCGTGCCGGGCCTGGTGATCACCTCGTCGGATCCCGTTTCGGGCATCGAGCCGGGCATGGAGTTCCATTTCAACATCTCTCCGGATTCGGGATATGCCCTCTATGAGGAGTATCTTATTGCGGCCGCGAACGGCTCCTCCCTCTCCCTGACGGACGACGGCGCGGACGGCTACGACGCCTCGTTCATCGTCGACAGCGATACCAGCGTGACGGCGTCCGGCGCGGTCTATCTGGCCTCGACCTTTGCCGACGCGATCTCCGCGTTCAACAGCGGCGTCGATTATGCCGAGCTGATCGCAATGGATACGCCGACTGCGACGACGCCGGGGGCGACCGTCGCGAGCGGCAAGACGCTGATCGTCGGCTCCGATACCGAGACGGTGATCGGCGACGTGCTGACGAACGACGGCGCGATCGTCGTCAACGGGCTCCTGAGGGAAACGGGAGGCTCCCTGTACAACAACGGAACGATCGACATCAACGGGAGCCTGTTCGTATCGGGAGGCCATCTGTACAACTACGGCACGATCACCAACAGGGAGGCCCTTGAAATTGAATCCGGCGGCACCTTCCACAACTACAGCGGCAATACGCTGGTGAACGAGGCCTCCCTGCTGATCACAGGCACGTTTGAAAACGGCGACGGCGAGATGTACGCCGGCCGGCTGGTGAACAACGGCTTCGTGTACATCACGGAATCCGGTGAATTCAACAACAACTTCACCGGCACGATCGCGACCGGCACGGAGTCCGAATTCATCTGCACGGGTGTGTTCAACAACGACGGCAACGTCACGAACAGCGGTTCGATGGAGCTGAACAATTTTGAAGTCGCGGAAGGCGCTTCGTTCATCAACAACGGCATGCTGATCACGACCAGCAGCTTCATGAACAACGGCACGTTCACCAACAGCGGGACCGTCGATATCAACTACACCTTCCAGAACAACTCCCTCTGCACCAATACCGGCGTGATCGACAACACGAACGGAGCGATCTACAACGGCTCGAGCAGTATGCCCGCCACGCTGAACAACAACGGCGAGATCAAGATGCTCAGCACGACGCAGGGAGCGATCTTCAACAACGGGACCTTCAACAACAACGTCGGCGGCTCCATCACCGGCTATGGCCATATCTACAACTACGCTGTATTCAACAACTACGGCACGGTCAGCGCAAGGGGCTTTGATACGATCGGTGAAGACGGCGGGCTGACCGGCAATCCCCCGACGCTCATTGCGACGTATACGTTCTCCTTCGTCTCGAGCATCACGCTCGGCGAAAACTACATGCTGTTCTCCGACCAGACCGTAGCGGACGGACAAACCGCGGCGGAGCCGGCTGAAGCGCCTCTGGGAGACGGAGCGCACACCTTCGAGGGCTGGTATCAGGAGGCGGACTGCGTCAACAAATTTGACTTCGGCACGCCCATCACGCAGCGCACCTTCGTTTACGCGAAGTGGCTTGACGCCGCGCCCTGAGAGCGATGAACCACGCAGCGAAACAACTGCTGATCAAAATCAGCGCATGCCTGTTCGCCGCGGCGGCGATCACCGCCGCCGCGGGGCTTGGGCTACTGTATGCGCCGGACAACACCGTGTCCGACGGGCTGTACCAGCGCGCGAGACCGACCGACGGAGAGATCGTCGTGATCGGCATGGACCAGCGCGCCACAGACGAGTTCGGCCCGATGCCGTGGAGCCGCTCGATCCTGGCCGAGGCCATCGAATACCTCAACTCCGACCCTGAAAACGCGCCCGCCGTGATCGGCGTGGACGTGCTGTTCGTGGGGCCGGGCGCCGACCCCGAGGCGGACGACTATCTGGCCGAGGTCTGTGCCGAGGCGGGAAACGTGGTAACGGCCTGCGCCGCCGGCTTCGGCGACTCCCTCACGGAGAGCGGCGAGTCGTTCTACATGGACACCTGGTCCGTCGTCGGCTGGGACGAGGCCTTCGGCGACCTCTATGACGCGACGGATCACGGCCACATCAACGCCATGGCCGACAGGGACGGCATCATCCGCCACGCCATGCTCCATGTGGACGGGCCGGACGGGCGGATGCAGTCGTTTGCCCGCACGCTCTACGAGCGGTACTGCGAATACCGCGGCGAGGAGGCGAAGCCCGCGCCGGAGACCGACGCGCACGGCTTCTTCTACCTGCCCTATACCGCCGAGCCCGGCGGCTACTATGAAAGCGACTCCGTGCTCGACCTGATCACGGGCGAGGTGGACGCGGCGGACTTCGCAGGCAAGATCGTGCTGATCGGGCCCTATGCCTCCGGCATGCAGGACGAATACCGCACCTCGATCACCCATGCCGAGAACATGTACGGCGTGGAGATCCAGGCCAACGCCGTCGATGCGTTCCGGCGCGGCTTCTTCCCGAAGGAAGCGCCGGACAGGCTGCAGCTCGTCGTGCTGTTCGTCCTCTGCGCCGCGCTGCTCCTGCTGCTCTGGGACCGCAGGGTTTTGCCGGCGATCCTGATTTGGCTCGGCGTGTGCGCCGCATGGCTCGCCCTTTGCGCGATCCTGTACCGGATCGGCTGCGTGCTCCATGTGCTGTGGGTGCCGCTCGCGGCGACGGTCCTGTTCATCGGCTCCGTGGCGGCGAACTACATCCGCGCCGCGCGGGAAAAGCGCCGCGTGACGAGCACCTTCGGCCGCTACATCGACCCCGGCGTCATGAAGCAGCTCCTCGCCCAAGGCGTTGACGCCCTCGGCCTCGGCGGGAAGATGTTCGACGTTGCAGTGCTGTTCGTCGATATCCGCGGGTTCACGACCATGTCGGAAAACCTCGACCCGCCCACGGTGGTGGAGATCATCAACAAATATCTCACGCTGACCACAGAGTGCATCATGCGCCATCACGGCACGCTGGACAAATTCGTCGGAGACTGCACCATGGCTTTCTGGAACGCTCCGGTGCCGCAGGACGATTACGTGTTCCTGGCCTGCTGCGCCGCGATGGATATGGTGAAGTACTCCGAAGCGCTCGGAAAAGAGCTGCTCGAAAAATACGGACGCACGGTCTCCTTCGGCGTGGGCGTCAACGTGGGGCCCGCGGTCGTCGGAAACATCGGCGCGCCGAAGCGCATGGACTATACCGCGATCGGAGACACCGTGAACACCGCCGCCCGCCTAGAGGCCAACGCGCCGGCGGGGACGATCTACATCTCACGCGCTGTGGCGGATGTCCTCGGAGACCGCGCCAAGACCACGTCGCTGGGCGGCTCCATCAAACTGAAAGGCAAGGCAGAGGGCTTTGAGATCCTGACGCTTGATTCCCTGACGTACTGAGAAAGGAAGGATAACATTATGAAGCGCAGACTGTTTTCCGTTATGCTCGCCGTCGCGCTGCTGGCGGCGCTGGCCGTTCCGGCTTCCGCCGCGCTCACCGCAGACGATTTCAGCGGGGGCAGGCTCTCCGGGATCCTGCTGATGAAGGACGGCAGATTCCTCGTCACCGATGTGTACAACAAGGTACTGTGGACCGTGAAGGGCGAGAAGGCAGAAAAATACGCCGGCGCCATCCCGGTGGCCGATCTCTCCGGAGAGCCGCAGGGCGTATACCATGACGGCACGGCGGAGAAGGCCTATTTCGCGGAGCCCTGGGCCGCAGCGCCGTATCTGGATGGCTTCGCGGTCACGGACGCCGCCGCGAACGTCGTGCGCTATGTGACCGCCGAGCGGGTATACACGCTCGCGGGCTCCGGCAAGGCCGGCGATGCGAACGGCTCCTCCCGGAGGGCCTCCTTTGACCGCCCGACCGGGCTTGCCGCCGACGGGGAGGGCAACCTCTACGTCGCGGATACCAACAACGGCATGATCCGCATGATCGACAAAAACGGCAGCGTGACGACGTATGCCAGGGGCCTTTCCGAGCCCACCGGCCTCTGCTGGCAGGGCGGGACGCTGTACGCCGCCGAAACGGGCAAGAGCCGCATCGTGAAGATCAGCTCCGGCACGGTCGAGGCCGTAGCCGGCGTGTTCGAGGCGGCGGAGGATGCGGACGTGTACTACGGCGGCTATGCCGACGGCCCCGCCGGCAAGGCGCAGTTTGACCATCCGCAGGGTCTGTTTGCGGCCGGGGACGGGACGATCTACGTCTCCGATACGCTCAACAGCGCGATCCGCATGATCAAAGACGGCAGAGTGTACACGCTCCTGCGCATTTCGAACACAACGGCGACGCCGATGGAACCGCGCGGCATGGTCCTGTCCGACGGCGTGCTCTACACGGCGGACGCATTCGCGGGCCGGATCATCACGCTCAGCGTCGCCGGCCCGGCCTATCGGGACGTGAAGGACGGAGACTGGTTCGCCGGCGCGGTGAAGAACGCGACGATGCGCGGCATTGTGAACGGCGTGGACGCGGCGCGCTTCGATCCCAGGGGCGCCACGACGCGCGCCATGGCCGTGACCATGCTCAGCCGCGTCCAGCAGAGCATCGACGGCAGCGTGATCATCAGCGGCGACGGGACGTTTGACGACGTGCCGGACGGCGCCTGGTTCGCCGGCGCGGTCCGCTGGGCCGTGGACGCGGGGATCACAAACGGCGTCGGCAGCGGCTTTGCGCCGAACGGCGTGCTGACGCGCGAGACGCTCGCCACCATGCTGTACCGCTTCGCAAAGTATCTGGAACTGGACGTCTCCGTGGGAGAAAACACCAACCTCCTCTCCTATAAGGACGCGTCCGAAATCGACAGCTGGGCCTTCCCCGCCATGTCGTGGGCGGTCGGAGCCGGGATCATAGAGGGCAGCGACGGTGCTCTCAGCCCGCGCGCGAATGCGGACCGCAGCCAGTGCGCAAAGATCATGATCGCCTTCATGGACGCTTACGGCCTCTGATCCTCCCCCGCCCGGAGGCGGAGATCCCCGGCGGGCCGCGCAAACCGGGCGCTGTCCGCAGCGATACGACGCAGACACAAATCGTTCCCGATCCGGCGGCGAAGCCGCGGATCGGGAACGGACGGAAAAGGAGCGACCGCTTTGCAAAAGAAAGACAAGCTGCTGCTGATCGGCTCGGTTTTGATCGCTTTCGGCCTGTTCATGTTCTTCAAAAGCACGAGGATCTATTCCTGGGGCTTTTACCGGTTCGGAAACGGCGTTTCGACGGGGGGCATCCTCATCGCGCTGACGATCCTCGATCTGGTGCTCCTCGTCGCAACGCAGCATAAGGCCGCAAAGATCCTCCTGCCGATCCTCATCGCCATGATCGTGCTCTCCATCATCCTCGGCACGCAGCTGAGCTTCTACGGCTCCCTGCTCGACCTGTTCCTGATGCTCGTCCCCGCTGCCGTCGGCGCGGGTCTGGCGCTTCGGGCCCTGCTGATGAAGCCGGAGAGCGAGTGAAACGGAGCTCCGGCGATGAATCCGCCGGACTGAGCGCGCCTGCATGCTCCGGGTCGCCCGACCGGGAACAGGCAGGATATCCCCCACATCCATTCAAACACGGCCCCACCATGCGGCTTGTCCGCGCGGTGAGGCCGTTCTGTCGGCAGGCCGCTTCCCTCTTTTGTCCGCGCAGGTCCCTTGCGGCTGAAAACAGCGCTCGCGCGCTTGACAAGCTCTCTGCAATATTGTAGAATATTTAACAAGCAGTTGCCATGATCAAAATATCCGGGCAATAGAGAAAGGAGCCGACATGGATCTCAAATTGAAGGACAAGGTCGTTCTGGTCACCGGCGGCACCGGCGGGATCGGGACCGCTATCGTGAAGGCGTTCCTGGCGGAAGGCGCCAAGGTAGCGTTCTCCTCGACAAGCCAGAAGAAGATCGACGATCTCATCCCCACGCTGGACGCCGCTGAGGGACAGGTCGCCGGCTTTGTTGCCGACCTGAACAAGGAAGAGGAAATCAAAAACTTTGTTGAGAGCGCGAAGGCCCGCTTCGGAACGTTCGATATCGTCATCCCCAACGCCGGCTACGAGGGCAAGGCCTTCCCCGTCCAGGACATGACGCTCGACCTCTTTGAGAAGACCTATATGCTCAACGTGTTCGCCGTCATGCTCACCATGAAGTACGCTGCGCCCACCCTGATCGAGAAGAAATCCGGCGCGGTGGTCGTGATCGCCTCGGCGGCGGCCTATGAGCCCACCGCCAACAACAGCGCCTACGTCTCCTCCAAGTACGCGGTGGCGGGGCTGACCAAGTGCGTCGCGCTGGAGCTCGGCCCCATGGGCATCAATGTGAACTATATCTGCCCCGGCCCGGTGGACACGCCGATGATGCTGCGCATCGAGAAGGACTTCTTCGGCGATTCCATGACCCACGAGGAGGCCATGGCGATGCTCGCCGGCACCTACGCGATGGACAAGCGCTACGCGAAGCCGGAGGAGGTCGCCTACGCGGCGCTGTATCTGGCGTCCGAGGTATCCGCGCACACGTCCGGCATGGGCATGCACATCGACTCCAAGGTCTCCCCGACCAGCTGATCCGCCCCGACATCCGATCCGACAAAAATCCCTTGAAATCCTGTGATTTCAAGGGATTTTTTTGTCTGTCGATCGGGAAAACGTCTGCCGGCTTCGCTCTATCTGCCCAGCCAGTCCGCGTCGACGGCGTGCGGCAGCAGCGCGCCGAGCGTCGTGCGCGCGGCCTCTCCCGCGCCGTTGAGGCAGACCACCTCCAGCTCTGGGCCGCCGAACTCGTGGAGCACCTGACGGCACGCGCCGCAGGGCCAGCAGTAGTCCTCGCAGCGGCCCGCGATGACGATGCGCCGGAATCTCGTGTGTCCCTCGCTGACGGCCTTGAACGCGGCGGTGCGCTCGGCGCAGTTGCTGAGGCCGTAGCTGGCGTTTTCAACGTTGCAGCCGGTATAGACCGCGCCGTCCTCACACTCCAGCGCCGCGCCCACGGGGAAGCGGGAATAGGGGCAGTACGCCCGGTCCAGCATCGCGGTCGCCAGTTCGATCAGTTCCTGCTCGCTTGTCATGGGGCGCCTCCCTTTCCGCTTTATGATTTCGCCGTCCAGGTCACGCCCAGCGGCGGACGGACGTCCAGATCAATGATGTCGCGCGCGTCGTAGAACTGCATGTACCAGTTCAGCGTCTGCCCGTTCGAGCCTCCGCGCAGGGTCGTCCCGTCCGGATGGAGCCGGTCGCAGATGACGGCGCAGATGTCGTCCTTGATATAGCTGAACGAGTTGACGCCCACGCTGGCGAAGACGCGGAAGCCCTGGCTCTGCAGGTAGCGGAACCGCTCGCCGGTGTGCTTCCAGTCGTCGCCGTCGGGCCGCCCGCCGTGGGGATAGAACAGGATCGTCGTCGGGCCCACCAGCGAGCCGACCTCGTCCGCCCAGCGCTCCGTATCGTTGATGATGGTCTGGAGCGGCTTGTCGGCCAGGCGGATATGGCCCCAGGTGTGGCTGCCGAAGGTCCAGCCCGTCTCCTTGAGCCGCGCGATCACGGGCTTGACCGCCTCGATCTCCGCCGCGCGGTACTGCTCGAACGCCGCGCGCTCGGGGCTGTCCTTTGCGATGTCGCGGTCGTCCTGCGTGCGGTAGCCAAGGATGCCGTAATAGCCCGTCAGCGAGAAGATCGCCTTCGCGCCGTTGAGCGAGAAGTCGGGATGCTCATAGACAAAGGTGTCGAGGATCGGCGTCGCGTCCAGCTCCTTCGTGAGGAAATCCTCGCCGGTGTAGGGGTCGGTGCACGCCGCCCAGATCTCGCCGTCGTCGCCGACGACCAGCTTCGAGGTGAAGCCCTCCTCCAGCATGTAGGGGTAATAGTTCACATCGTCAAAGGAGATGACCAGCGGCTTTTTGCCCTCCGGCAGCATCAGCGTGTTGCGCTTCATCCGCTGTTCGCCCGCCTCGTTGGTGTACTCGCTCCACACGTCCTCCATCGCAACGAGGATGTAGCCCTTGTCGTAGACGGACTGCAAAATCTTGTTGTACTCATCCACCGTGACCATCCAGTCGTCGAGTCCGTAGCGCTGCGACTGCGACGCGCCGCTCTCATGGAAGGCGTACTTCGGATAGGCGATGATCGGATGGAAAAACAGATGCTCCACCACCTGATCCGGTCCCCACTCCTGCGTCAGCTGCTCCGGCGACCAGTAGTTCCTCACCGCGTCGTAGGGGTCGTCGTACGCCGGCGGCTCCGGCTCCTGCGGCGTATCGTCCGTCTCCTGTGTGTCGGCGGTCTGTTCCGGTCCGCTCGTTTCCGCGCGTTCCTTCTGCTTCCCGCCGCAGGCGCTCAGCAGTCCCATCGTCAGCGTCAGTACCAGCAGCAGGGTGATCATTCGTTTCATTTTTTCTTTTCCTTTCGCTTGTGCTGCTGACAGTATAGCAGATCTCTTTCTCATTTTCCACAGGAAAATCATCATTTGGCACTCTATCTTGCAGAGTGCTAAAATTCACGGACCGTTCACAAAAAGATGTATGTTTGTTCACAGCTTGCGGTTATACTGACAACTGTCCGAAGGGAAAAGGAACCGGAGGACCGTTACATAAACCACCGCGCAAGCGGCCATACATAATCGTGAGGAGGTATTGATCATGTTTGAACTCAGACCCTATGATCGCAGAGGAAATCATCTGCGCAGCTACGATCCGTTCCGCGAGATGGAGGAGCTGGAGCGCGCATTCTTCGGCCGCCCCTTCAGCGGGCACGGCTTCGACGGCCTTGCCGAATTCAAGACCGACATCCAGGACAAGGGCGACAGCTACCTGCTTGAGGCCGACCTTCCCGGCTTCAAAAAGGAGGACATCCACATCGACCTTGACGGCGACACGATGACCATCAGCGCCGAGCGCCACAGCGACCGCGAGGAGAAGGACAAGGAGGGCGGCTACCTCCGCTGCGAGCGCAGCTACGGCAGCTACCGCCGTTCCTTCGACGTCAGCGGCATCGAGGAGAGCGGCCTGAAGGCCGAGTACAGCGACGGCGTGCTGCGGCTGACGCTGCCCAAAAAGCAGCAGACCGTATCCAGCGCGCGGCGCATCGAGATCCAATAACGCGCAAAGCACCGAACCGGCGGGCTTCCAGAACGGAAGCCCGCCGCTTTTTGCCCCCGCCGGCGCAGGAAATTCGCTCTTGTCCTTTGAGCAGGTTTTTGCTATAATTGTTTCTTAATGTAGTAGACTGCCGGGGTATTGCCGCGGAGAAAGGAGCCGGTCCATGAAATACGAACAATGGAACATCCCCGCGCCGGATCAGACGACGGTCAGCGCGCTGATGGACGCGGGCTACTCCTATCTCGTTTCCTCGGTGCTGGCCTCCCGCGGCGTGGAGACCGCCGAGCAGGCGGCCGTGGCGCTCGAGCGCGAGCGGACGCTGACCCACTCTCCGTTTCTGATGCGCGATATGGACAAGGCCGTCGCGCGGGTGCAGGAAGCGCTCGCAAGGCGGGAAAAGATCGCCGTGTTCGGCGACTATGACGTGGACGGCATCACCGCCACCTGCCTGCTGACCGACTACCTCCGCCGGCGCGGGGGCGAGGTCGTCATGCATATCCCCGGCCGCTTTGACGAGGGCTACGGCCTGAGCGCCGAGGCGGTCCGCAGCCTTGCGGAGCAGGGCGTCGATCTGATCGTCACCGTGGACTGCGGCATCACCGGCGTCGAGGAGACGGATTACGCCAACAGCCTCGGCATCGACGTGGTCATCACCGACCACCACGAGTGCAAGGAGCGGCTTCCCGCCGCCGTCGCCGTCGTCGATCCCCATCGGAGCGACTGCGGCTATCCCTTCAAGCAGCTCGCGGGCGTGGGCGTGGCGCTCAAGCTTGTGCTGGCTCTGGGCGGGAACGACCGCGAGGACGCGCTGTTCGCGCGCTACTGCACCCTTGCCGCCATCGGCACCATCGCCGACGTCATGCGCATGGAGAGCGAGAACCGCACCATCGTCAGCATGGGGCTTGAGGCGATCGGCCACAGCGATTTCGTCGGGCTCCGGGTGCTGCTGCGCGAGGCGGGACTGGCGGACAAGCGCATCTCGTCGATCCACATCGGCTTCGTGCTCGCGCCGCGCATCAACGCCGCGGGCCGCATGGGGCGCGCTTCCCTCGCCGCCGAGCTGCTGCTCACGGACGACGAGCAGGAGGCGGAGCGCATGGCGAAGGAGCTCTGCGACCTCAACCGTGAGCGGCAGGCCGTGGAGCAGGACATTTACGCCAGGGCGGTCGAGCAGCTCGAGCAGCTCCCGCCGGAGGAAAAATACGCCCTCGTCCTTGCCAGCGACGACTGGCATCAGGGCGTGGTGGGCATCGTCGCCTCGCGTCTGAGCGAGAAATACGCCTGCCCCAGCTTTATGATCCATCTTTCGGGCGGCATGGGCAAGGGCTCCTGCCGCAGCTACGGCGGGTTCAATCTCTTCAGCGCGCTGGAGGCCTGCTCCGACCTGCTCGTCGGCTTCGGCGGGCACGAGCTCGCCGCGGGCTTCACCATCGAGGAGGAAAACATCCCCGCCTTCCGCAAAAAAATGAACCGCTGCGTCCGCGAGCAGACAGGCCGCGCGAGGCCGGTGTCGTCCCTCGCCGTCACGGCGGAGCTGACGCGCCCCGCCCTCGTCACGTTCGAGGAGGTGGATCGGCTCTCCGAGCTCGAGCCCTACGGCGCGGGCAACGAGCGTCCCGTGTTCTGTCTGCGCGGAGCGATCCTGGAATCGGCGCAGAACGTGGGGCAGAACCGGCATCTGAAGGTGCGCCTGCAGAAGGGCTACGCCGTTTTCGAGGGCATCTTCTTCTCCGTCACCGCGGAGGATGCGGGCGTCGCCGCAGGCGACCGTGTGGACGCGGCGTTCTATCTCCAGATCAACGAATTCCGGGGCTGCCGCGGCGTACAGCTGCAGCTCCTCGACCTGCGGCCCGCGCGCACGCCCAGTCCGCGCGAGGCGGAGCTGCTCGCCCTGCGCGGCGCGCTGCTCTCCGGCGATACGCTCCCGCCGCGCGACGCGGCGCGCCTGCTGCCCTCGCGGGAGCAGTTCGTGCGCGCATGGCGTATGCTGGAGCGGGAGGCGGCAGGCGGCGTGCTTGCCGGTCCGGAGCTGCCGCTGCTGCGGCGCGTGGCGGCGGAGCTGCCCGGGTCGGACTGCTTCCTCCGCTCCGCCGTCTGCCTCGACGTGTTCGCCGAACGCGGACTCCTGACGCTGGAACGCGCCGGAGACACGCTGACGCTCCGCCTGACCTCCGACGGCAAGAAGGTGGAGCTGGACGACAGCCCGTATTTGAAACGCTTGCACAGCATGCTGCAATCGGTTGGGAGGTGATGCGATCATGAGCGTAGAGGAACTGTATGACCATCTGGTCGAAACCATCAAGAGCTATAACCCCGGCGCAGACCTTGCCATGATCGACAAGGCGTACCGCTATGCCGCGGCGCATCACGGCGAGCAGAAGCGCAAGGACGGCTCGCTCTATATCACCCACCCCATCGCCGTGGCGCAGATCGTGGCGGACGAGCTGCATCTGGACTCCGAGTCCATCGTCGCGGCGCTGCTGCACGACTGCATTGAGGACACCGACGCGACCTATGAGGACATCGCGAAGGAGTTCTCCCCCACCATCGCCAATCTGGTCGAGGGCGTCTCCAAGCTCACCCGCGTGGTCTACACCACGAAGGAAGAGGAGCAGATGGAGAACCTGCGCAAGATGCTCATGGCGATGGCGAAGGACATCCGCGTCATCCTCATCAAGATCGCCGACCGCACGCACAACATGCGCACGATGGAGTACCAGTCCCGCGAGAAGCAGCGGCAGAAGTCGCTGGAGACGATGGAGATCTACGCCCCCATCGCCCACCGCCTCGGCATGCAGCGCATCAAGTGGGAGCTGGAGGATACCTCGCTCAAGTACCTCGACCCCGTCGCCTACCATGAGATCGAGTCCTCGCTCGAATCGAAGCATAAGGAGTACGAGGCGTTTCTCGCCCGCGTCACCAAACAGATCGAGGACCGCCTCCACGAAATGCACATCCCCTTCCTCCGCGTCTACGGGCGCATGAAGCACCCCTATTCCATCTACCGCAAGATGTACGCCCAGTCCAAGACCATGGACGAGGTGCTGGACCTGTTCGCGTTCCGCGTCATCGTGGACACGGTGGCGGACTGCTACAACGTGCTCGGCATCATCCACGAGCTCTACCGCCCGCTGCTGGGCCGGTTCAAGGACTATATCGGCACGCCCAAGCCCAACATGTACCAGTCGCTCCATACGACGGTCATCGGCAACAGCGGCATCCCGTTCGAGGTCCAGATCCGCACGCAGGAAATGCACGAGATCGCGGAGTACGGCATCGCGGCGCACTGGAAGTACAAGAGCGGCATCTCCGGCAGCACGGACGAGAGCGTCTACGAGTGGGTGCGCAAGCTCCTGGAGAACCAGGAGAACACCGACGCGGAGGAATTCATCCACACCCTCAAGGTCGATATGTTTGCCGACGAGGTCTTCGTCTTCTCCCCCAGGGGCGATGTGACGAACCTCCCCGCCGGCGCGACGCCGATCGACTTTGCCTACAGCATCCACAGCGCCGTCGGCAACCGCATGACCGGCGCAAAGGTCAACAGCCGCATCGTGCCGCTGGACTACACGCTGCAAAACGGCGACATCGTCGAGATCCTGACCGCCAACAACGCCCACGGCCCCAGCCGCGACTGGCTGAACATCGCCAGGTCCAGCGAAGCGCGCAGCAAGATCCGCCAGTGGTTCAAGCGGGAAAAGAGGCCGGAGAACATCGTCAACGGCCGCGCCGCCTTCGAAGCGGAGCTCAAGCACGTCGGCGTCCCTCTGGCCGACGTGATCGGCACGGAGCTGGAGGCGACGCTGCTCCGAAAGCTCCCGTATCAGTCGATGGACGACATGTACGCCTCCATCGGCTACGGCGGCTTCTCCGCGCAGAAGGCGGTCAGCCGCATCCACGAGGAGATCCAGCGTCTCAAGCGCCAGCGTCAGGCGGAAGCGGCCGCGGCGGCACAGGCAGCCTCCGCCGCTCCCTCTGCGGCGCGTCCCGCCGCCCCGCAGTACACCAGGAGCGAACAGGGCATCGTGGTGGAGGGCCTGTCGAACTGCCTGGTCAAGTTCTCCAAATGCTGCACGCCGGTCCCCGGCGACGACATCGTGGGCTTCATCACGCGCGGCTACGGCGTGTCGGTCCACCGCAGCGACTGTCCCAACGCCTCGCCGGAGCGCCGCAAGCCGGAGGAGGCGGGCCGCTGGATCCGCGTCAGCTGGGGCAGCGACGTGCGCGAGAGCTACCTCACCTCGCTGGAGGTCTTCGCCAAGGACAGTTCCCATCTGGTGGTGGACGTTTCGTCCGCGCTCTCCACGACGGGCGTGCGCGTCAACGCCCTCGCCGCAAACGCCACCGCCGACGGCTACGCCATCGTCAGGCTGCACATCTTCGTCTCCGACAACGAGCAGCTCAGATCGGTGATGAAGCGGCTGAACCAGATCGGCGGCGTGCTGAAGGTCAACCGCCCCGCGGGCTGAGAACGCCCCATATCCCCCGCCGCACGGCGAAAAAACGCCTCCGCCCGCTTCGGGCGGAGGGAAGGAAGGAACCCGTATATGCGAGCAGTACTGTCCAAAGTAACCTCCGCCTCCGTCCGCGTGGACGGAGAGACCGTCGGCAGGATCGGCGCCGGCTATCTGATCCTCCTCGGCGTCACGCACGACGACACCGAGCTCCAGTGCCGCAAGCTGGCGGACAAGCTGTGCTCCCTCCGCGTCTTTGACGATGAGAACGGCAAGATCAACCTCTCGCTCGACGACGTCGGCGGCGGGCTGCTCATCATCTCCCAATTCACGCTCTACGGCAACTGCCGCAAGGGCCGCCGCCCCGAATTCCTGAACGCCGCGCGGCCCGAGACCGCCATCCCGCTCTATGAGAAATTCGTCGCGCTCTGCCGCGAGAAGGGCTACCACGTCGAAACCGGCGTGTTCGGCGCGCACATGGAGGTCGAATCCGTCAACGACGGGCCGTTCACGCTGATCGTGGACACGAACGATTTGAAATAACGGAGGTCATGCCATGAAGATCATCCGCAAGGTGCTGGGCGAGCTGGAGACCAACTGCTACATCCTGCTCGACGAGGGGACGAAAGAGGCGGCGGTCATCGACCCCGCCGACGAGGCGGAGACACTGCGGCAGGCCGTCGAAGCCGAGGGCGCGGCGCTCCGCTATATCCTGCTCACCCACGGGCACCGCGACCATACGCTCGCCGCGCCCGCGCTGCATCGGATGTTTCCCGACGCGGCGGTCTATATCCACCCCGCCGACAAGGGCGCGGTGGGGTTTTTCCGCTACCCGATGGAGGAGCTGATCGGCGAGGCGCTCCGCTTTTACGGCGACGGCGACACGCTGCCGCTGGGGACGCTGCGCATCGAGGTCCTCGCGACGCCCGGACACACGGGCGGCTCGGTCTGCCTGCGCGTGGGCGATGCGCTCTTCACCGGCGACACGCTGTTTGCCGGCTCGATGGGGCGCATCGACCTGCCCGGCGCGCAGCCTGAACAGATGATGCCCTCCCTCGCGCGGCTCGCGCAGCTCCCGGGCGACTATGACGTCTACCCCGGGCACATGGAGACGACCACCATGGCGCGGGAGCGGCGGTACAACCCGTATCTCAGGATGCTTTCCCGCTCATGAAGCTTCAACTGATCGGACACAACGAAAAATACGCGCTGGAACAGAGCCTGCTGGCTCTCTTCCCCGACGAGCGTCCCGTCTACGGCGAGATCGCGCCCGACGACGCGCGCTGGGCGGTCGTCACGATGACGGAGGAGGCCGAGCGCGTCGAATTCGTCACGGAGCTGGGTTACGACGGCAGGAGCGCGCGCCGCGCCTGCGCGTATCCGCTCTCCGGAGACGAATACGAGCGCGAAGGGCAGCGGCGTCACGCGCTGGGACTGAGCTTCTTCGGCGCGGCGCGGGATGCGCTGGGCATCGCGCCGCCCTGGGGCAGCCTGACCGGCGTGCGTCCGACGAAGGTGGCGCTCGCGCTGCTGCGCGAGGGCGGGCGTGAGCATGCTGACCGCGAGCTGGCGGAGACCTACTCCGTCACGCCGGAGCGCCGCCGTCTCGCCATCGAGGCGGCGGAGGCGGGCATGCGCGCCGCCGCGGCGCTGGAACCCAATGACATCTCGCTCTATGTCGGCATCCCGTTCTGCCCGACGCGCTGCGCCTACTGCAGCTTTGTCGCCCAGAGCGTGGAGAAGTCCTTCGCGATGGTCGAGCCGTATCTGGACGCGCTGTGCGCGGAGATCGCGGCGGCGGCGGAGACGGTGCGCGCGCTCGGTCTGCGCGTCAGGTCCTTCTACATGGGCGGCGGCACGCCGACGACGCTGACCGCGCCGCAGATGGACCGCCTGCTGACGGAGTTGGAGACGCGCTTCGACTTCTCGCAGCTCGCGGAGCTGACCGTCGAGGCCGGGCGGCCCGACACCATCACCGCAGAAAAGCTCTCGGGGCTCCTCGCCCACGGCGTCACCCGCCTGAGCGTGAACCCGCAGTCGATGAGCGACGCGGTGCTCGCCGCCATCGGCCGCCGCCACACGGCGGAGGACATCCGCTGCGCCATGGCGCTGGTGCGGGAGGCGGGCTTCCCGCACGTCAACATGGACCTGATCGCGGGCCTGTCCGAGGACACGCCGGAGGGCTTCCGCGCCTCGCTCGACGAATGCCTGACGCTGGGCGCGGACAACCTCACGGTGCACACGCTGTCGCTCAAAAAGGGCAGCCGCATCACGCTGGAGGGCACGCGCATCCCCGCCGCGGAGGACGTGGCGCAGATGCTGGACTATGCGAACGGCGCCCTGCGTAAACATGGATATGCGCCCTACTACCTCTACCGGCAGAAGTACATGTCCGGCAGCTTTGAGAACGTGGGCTGGACGCTGCCGGGCGCGGAGAGCCTCTACAACATCTACATCATGGAGGAGCTGCACGGCATCCTGTCCCTCGGCGCGGGCGGCTCGACCAAGATGGTCGGGCGCGGCGCGTCGGGCGAGACGCTGATCCGCCGCGCGTTCAACGCGAAGTACCCCAGGGAATACATCGAGCGTCCGGAAAAACGGCGCGCAAATCTCGACGCCTTCGCGGCGTTCTACCGAAATCAGGCGGAAAGGTTGTAAATGAAGCCTATGGCTGGAGCGAAAAAGCAATCCTTCTTCGGCGGTGCGGCAGTGCTCGCCGTCGGCGTCGTTGTGGTCAAGCTCATCGGCGCGATCTACAAGATCCCGCTCTCCAACCTCCTCGGGCCGGAGGGCAACGCGATCTTCACCAACGCCTACAACATCTACGCCGCGCTGCTGACGATCTCCACCACCGGACTGCCGGTGGCGCTGTCGAAGATGGTGTCCGAGGCCACCGCGCTGGGCCGCGAGAATCAGGCGCGGCGCGTGTTCCGCGTCAGCGCGGCGACATTTCTGACCCTCGGCCTGATCTCGTTCGGGATCATGTGGTTCGGCAACACATGGTGCGCGCGGATGCTCAACAAGCCTCTCGCCGCCCTCGGCATCCGGACGCTGGCGCCCGCCGTCGTCTGCGTCGGCGCGCTGTCGGCGTTCCGCGGCTACGCACAGGGCACGTCCCGCATGACGCCCACCGCCGTGAGCCAGATCATCGAGGCGGTGTGCAAGCTGGTCGTCGGCCTGTCGCTGGCGCAGTATCTGATGCGCGCCGGACAGGCGCTGCCGGTCGCCGCCTCGGGCGCGATCGCGGGCGTCACCGTCGGCACGGTGCTCGCCGTCTCCTACATGGCGGTGGACTACTTCCGCCACCGCACGAGGGTCACGACGAGCGACTATCCCGACGGCGGCGGCACGATCCTCAGGCGGCTGGTCTCCATCGCCGTGCCGATCACGCTCTCGACCTCGATGGTCTCCATCTTCACGCTGATCGACACCTCGCTCGTGCAGGGACAGCTCCTGCACGCGCTGCACTATACGGACAGCGAGGTCGGCCGGCTCTACGGCACCTACTCCGCCGGCATGAACCTCTACAACCTGCCGCCGTCGATGATGACGGCGCTGACGATCTCGGTGCTGCCGACCGTCTCCGCCGCGCTGGCGCGGAAGGACCGCGCGCACACCGCCCGCGTGATCGACTCGTCGCTGCGCGTGACGGGGCTGCTCGCGTTCCCCATGGGCCTCGGCCTCTGGGCGCTGGCGGAGCCGATCTACAGGCTGCTCTACCCGCGCTATGACAGCGCGCTCGGCGGACGGCTGCTGTCGGTGCTCGGCCTCGCGTCGATGTTCGTCTGCCTCATGCTGATCGCAAACTCCATCCTGCAGGCGCACGGGCGCGTCCATGCGCCCATCGTCACCATGTTCATCGGCGGCGTCATCAAGGTGGTCATGAACTACAACCTCACCGCCGTGCCGAGCATCAACATCCACGCCGCACCCATCGGCACGCTGACCTGCTTTGCCGTCGTCGCGGTGCTGAACCTCGCGCTCGTCCACCGCACGACGGCGGATAAGCCCCGCTATCTCGCGCTGTTCACCAAGCCGCTGCTCGCCTCGCTGCTGATGGCGCTCTGCGCCCGCGGCGCGTACGCCGTGCTCCACGCCCGCGTCGGCTCCGTCCTCGTGTGCGTCTGCGCGTCCATCGCGCTCGCCGTCGCCGTCTACGCCGTTCTGGTCGTGGCGATGCGCGTCATCACGAAGGACGATCTCGCGCTGCTGCCCAAGAGCGGCAGGCTGGCAAAGCTGCTGCGCATCAAATAACGAGCGGCAACTCCGCGCGGCAAGCAGCGCGGGCAAAAGACTTTGAATTTGTGAGGCCAACTATCATGACGGCCATCTCTTTTTGGACAGGCGAGCTGCTGTTCGCCGGAATATGGCTGCTGCTCCGCATTGCGGTATGGCTCCGGCAGAGGGGGATCGACCGGAAGCGGGAGGCGCTGATGACGCTGATGTACGTCAACCTCGCCGTCATCCTCCGCTTCGCGTTCTTCCCGATGTCTCTCGTCGACGGGAAGGTCCAGCCGCTGCTGTTCGATCCTGCGGCGGCATTCCCGTTCCGGGTCAACTGGATCCCGTTTGCGAGACTGCTCGATTACGGCAGCAGACGGGATCTCCTGCTGAACACCGTCGGGAACGCGGCCATGTTCATCCCGAGCGGCATCCTCCTGCCGATCGTCTTCAAAAAGGCGGATACCTTCCCGAAGGTGATCGGAGCCGGAGCGCTGCTCTCCCTGTGCATTGAGATCCTCCAGCTCCCGTTCAGCGTGAGGGCGTCGGACATCGACGATCTGATCCTGAACACGCTCGGCGCCGCCGTCGGATACGGGATCTGCGCGTTGGCACGAAAGATCAGAAAAAACACAGAAAGGCCGAAGAATGATACAGTTTCCTGAAAAGCCCGTCTATAACATGGACGACCTCGCGGCGCTGCTGCGCATCCTGCGCGCGCCGGGCGGCTGCCCGTGGGACCGGGTGCAGACACACCTGAGCAACCGCCGCAATTTTCTGGAGGAGGCCTACGAGGCCGCCGAGGCGTTCGACTGCGACGACCCCGACATGATGTGCGAGGAGCTGGGCGACATGCTCATGCAGGTGCTCTTCAACATCCACATGGAGGAGGACGCGGGCCGCTTCACCACCGACGATGTGACCGATCACGTCGTCCGCAAGCTGATCTACCGCCACCCGCACGTCTTCGGCGACGTGAGAGCGGACACCGGCGAGGAGGTGCTCGTCAACTGGGAGAAGCTCAAGCGCCGCGAAAAGGGACAGCAGACCACCGCCGACGCGCTGGACGCCGTCGCGCGCTCGCTGCCGGCGCTCTGGCGGGCGGACAAGCTGCAGTCCAAGGCGGCGAAGGCGGGCTTTGAGTTTGCCGACGTCTCCGGCGCGCTGGACAAGCTGGACGAGGAGGTCCGCGAGCTGCGCGAGGCCGTCGAGACCGGCGGCGATGTGGAGGAGGAGCTGGGCGACGTGCTGTTCGCCGCCGTCAAGGTCGGACGCTTCCGCGGGCTCGATCCCGAGGCGGCGCTGACGCGGACCTGCGAGAAGTTCATCGCGCGCTTCCGCAGACTGGAGGAAGGCGCCGCCGCGCGCGGCGCGGCGCTGGACGCGCTGCCGCTCGATGAGCTGACCGCGCTGTGGAACGCGGCGAAGGAGGACGGGCATGAGGCTTGACAAGTACCTGAAGGTGTCCCGCCTCATCAAGCGGCGCACTGTGGCCAACGAGGCCTGCGATATGGGGCGCGTGGAGGTCAACGGCAAGGCCGCCCGCGCGTCGTACGACGTGAAGGCGGGCGACCGGATCACGATCCGCTTCGGCGAGCGGGCGCTGACCGTCGAGGTCGTCAGCGTGCAGGAAAACGCCGGCAAGGCGGAGGCGGCGACGCTCTACCGCGAGCTCGCGCAGTAATATTTCAGACAAACCCCCCATACACTTTGGTGTACAGGGGGGTTGCTTATGCCGTATCAAGCCGAGTTTGCCGCCGCGCCGCACCGCGTCACGCTGGAGGGACGCGAGAAGCTGATCGTCTCCGGCGTGGAGGATGTGGACCGCTTCGACGAGAACGAGATCGTCATGAATACCGCCGAGGGTGCGCTGATCGTCACCGGCGAGAACCTGCACATCGGCAAGCTGAGTCTCGACGGCGGCGAGCTGCACGTCGACGGGCGCGTGGAGACGCTGAGCTATGAGGATGCGGGCGGGGCGCGCGGCGGCGGATTGCTCGCGCGTCTCTTCGGCGGCTGAGCGTGGGCACCGTCATCGGCGAGCAGGCGCGGACGCTCCTCACGTCCGTCGTGCTGGGACTGTCTCTGGCGCTGCTGTACGACCTGCTGCGCGCCGTGCGCCTGCGCCGCCGCGGCAGCCGCGCCCTGACCGGCGCGCTCGACGCGGTCTACTGCCTCGCGCTCGCGCTCTCCGGCCTCGCCTTCGCGCTGCGCATCGGGGGCGGCGAGCTGCGGCTCTACGTGCTCTTCGCCGCCTTCGCCGGCGCGGTGCTGTTCTTCGCCGCGCTCTCGCCGCTGCTGCGCCCGCTGTGGGATTTCTGGGCGCGAACGCTGTTCGAGCTGCTGCGGCTGATGCGCCTGCCGCTGCGGGCGCTGAAAAATTTTCGAAGAAATTTACATAAAACTTTCAAAAGGTGCTTCCTTTTTTGCCGCCGGTCCTTTATAATGGACAGGTATCGAAGCGATGCGCTCCGCGCAAGGCGGAGAGCGGCGCGAAAGGGGGTCGTCCGTTATGGCGGGAAACACAGCGCGGGCGAGAAGACGCGGCAGTCTGCTGACGGCGGCGCTGGTGCTGGCGCTGCTGCTGCTCGTGTGCTGGCAGCTGATGTCCATGCGCGCCAAGCTCGACGCGGCGCGCGCGGAGCAGGCCGCGATGGAAGAGACCGTCGCGCGGCAAAGGCAGGAAAACCGCTCCCTTGAGGCCGCGCTGGAGCGCGCCGAGGACCCGGAGTATTTGCAGGAGCTCGCCCGCGACCAGCTCGGCATGGTCACGCCGGGGCAGAAGGATTTTTACGACGTGAGCAACTGAATCAGGCCGAAAAACACAGCATCCCCCGCGCCGGACGGCGCGGGGGATGCTTTTCGGAAGCGGTCCGCTTCCGCTTCGCTTGTTATTGGTCTTCCTCCTGGGTCTCGATCAGGCCGTAGCCCTCGTCGTTGCGCTTGTAGACCACATCGACGCTCTCCGTCTCGGTGTTGCGGAAGACGAAGAAGCTGTGCCCCAGCAGGTTCATCTGCAAAATCGCCTCTTCCACGCTCATGGGCTTCACGGCAAAGCGCTTGGTGCGCAGGACCTGAAACTCGCGCTCTTCGTGGACGTCGAACTCCTCGGGGACCTCCGTCTTGATGGAGCCCTCGCGCAGGTTCTTGGAAAGGCGCGTCTTGTTCCTGCGGATCTTGCGGTCGATCTGCTGCTCGCAGGAGTCGATCGCGCCGCGCATATCGCCGTCCGGGTCCTCAGCGACGGCGCGGAACATCGTGCCGTCCGGGCTTCTGAGCATGACTTCGACCACGCAGCGGTTCTTCTTCTCGACGGCGAACGTCACCGAGGCGTCCGGTTCGCTGCGGAAGTATTTCTCCAGCTTGCCGATCTTCTTTTCGGCATAGGCCTTGACCGAGTCGTTGAGCGCGATCTTCTTGCAGGAAAACGTAAATTTCATAACGCATGCTCCTTTCGCTTTTTGTGGGTCTTCCGATACATACAGTATAGCACAAATCGGCAACTTGTCAAACGAAAATGACGAACGCACCACAGAAATTAGTTATTCTGCCAAATCTCTCCCATATGTCACGGTTCGACGCATTTTTCGTGGACAAGCGCGTATCCTGTGCATCGGAAGCTTTCCAATATCCCACCCACTTTTGAGCCGCTGTCACATGGACAGCGGCTCCTTTTTGCCTCTTTCTATTTGTAACGGAGGTTTTGATGAGAAAAGCCTTGCTTAGAACTTGGGCTTGCTGGCGGGGCACTTCGGGGCCTGACCGTTGCAGACCGCGACGATGTCGTTGGCGACGCTGGTGCAGCAGTTGAGCACGGACTGCTCGGTGGTCGCCGCCATGTGCGGGGTCATGACCACGTTGTCCAGATCGAACAGCTCGCGGCTGGACTCCTGAATGGGCTCATGCTCGAACACGTCGAGGCCGGCCTGGAAGAGCGTGCCGTCCTTCAGGCACTCGATCAGCTCGTTCTCCTTGATGAGGCCGCCGCGCGCGCAGTTGATGAACGTCGCGGTGGGCTTCATCCAGCTGAACTGCTCGCGGCCGATGGAGTGGTGCGTGGACGGGACCTCGGGCAGGTGGACGCTGACGAAGTCGGCCTGCTCCCAGACCTCCTTGGCGGTCGCCTTCAGCTCGCAGAGGTCGCCGATCTGCTCCTGGGTGATGAAGGGATCGTAGCCGATGACCTTCATGCCGAAGCCGTACTTCGCCTTCTGCATGGCGAGCTGGGAGATGCGGCCGCAGCCGATCATACCGAGGGTCTTGCCGCCCAGCTCATAGGTGTTCTCCATGCCCATGCGGACGAGGAAGTTGCCGCTGCGGAACTGGCGGTCGACATAGTTGAAGCGCTTGGCGCAGGCGAGCATCAGCAGGATCGCGTGCTCGGCGACGGCGTTGGCGTTGCCGGCGGGTGCGAAGACGACCTGGATGCCCTTGTCGGCGGCGTGGTCCATGTCGATGTTGTCAAGGCCGGCGCCCTGCTTGCCGATGACTTTGAGGTTCTCGCAGACGTCCATCATCTTCGCGGTGATGGGCTCGGTGCGGCACATGATACCGTCGGGCTGGAACTCGGCGAGCTCCTTGATATAGGTCTCCTCATCGTTGTGGGAGCAGAGCTTCACCTCGAAGTCGTTCTGCTCAAAGATGTGGGTCGCAACCTCGTTCAGCGCGATGGTATAGTAAACTTTAAACTTGGCCATGGTATGTTCCTCCTGTTTTTTCTGACGATATTTCACAAAAGTATTTTACGTCATGCCAATATTATACTCTACTCCGACGAAAAGCAAGCCCTTTTTGCAGGATTATATTCACGTTTTTGATGACGGCGTTTGCTTTTTGAAATCAGGCTGTCAAACCTCGACCGTTTCGCCGTCCGCGCGCAGCGGCACGATCCTGTCCGCGTCGGCGGGATGCTCGCGGCGATAGCGCTCGATCCAGTCAAATTTCTCCCAAAAGTGCATCGGGAAGAGCGTTTTGACCGGTATTTGCTCCAAAAGATACGCGATCCCCAGGTCGTAGGCGTCCTCCAGCCGCGGGTCCAGCGGCGCCATCGCCGCGTCGATGACCGGTGCGCAGCCGCAGTCGGCGGCCTCGTCGCGCACGGCGGCGGCAAGCTTGGCGACGGAGCGGCGGTAGCTCGCCGCCATGTTGGTGCAGTAGAGCCTGCCTTCCTCCTCCCAGTGCCACCAGTTGAGGTCGCCCGCGTGGTAGACGAGCCGGCCCTCGGCGGAAATCAGGAACGCCACGCCCGCGTCGGTGGACTGGACGGTGCGGATCGTCAGCGGCACGCCGCCCGCCTCGGTGGCGAGCAGGCTGTCGGTGCGGATGGAGGTGACGCGGGAGAAGATCTCCGGCGTCATGCCGAGCTTCTCCCAACGCCGCGTCGCAAGGCGGATGTCGTGGGAGAGGATGTAACGCGTGTCGGGGTGCTCGGCGAGCAGCGAAAAGATGTGCTTGTCGAAGTGATCCTCATGGCTGTGGCTGGCGAAGACCAGCAGGGGCTTGTCCTTCTCCAGCGGCGGCAGCTCGCCCTTCCACCAGTCAAAGAGCGTGTAGAAATGCTCCCACTCGACGAGGAAGCCGCTGTGGGCGATGAAGGTGACTCTCATGGACGATCCTCCCTTTTCTCCGTATATCGGGGGACCCCCATCAGATATCCAGCGGGAGGTCGGGCAGAGAATCGTCGTCATGGATCCAGTCCCGCACGATCACGGTCTCGTACTCGGTCGGCGTGCGGCGGATGATGACGCGCTCGAGCCCCGCGTTGATGATCTGGCGGCGGCACATCGAGCAGGAATCGGCGTCGCCGAGCAGCTCGCCGGTCCGCGCGTCGCGTCCCACGAGGTAGATCGTGCCGCCCACCATGTCGCGCCGCGCGGCGGAGATGATGGCGTTCGCCTCGGCGTGGACGCTGCGGCAGAGCTCGTAGCGCTCGCCGCGCGGCACCTGCATCGCCTCGCGCGCGCAGAAGCCGAGATCGACGCAGTTTTTGCGCCCGCGCGGCGCGCCGTTGTAGCCGGTGGAGATGATCTCGTCGTTTTTGACGATGATCGCCCCATACACCCGCCGCAGGCAGGTCGCGCGCTCGGTGACGGTCTGTGCGATATCAAGGTAGTAGTTCTCTTTGCTGATGCGTTCCATGATGCTTTCCTCCCACAAGCTGTATCATATCTCCGAACGATTCCGGTCAAAGCCCGCTCAAATCGAACTCCGGCGTGTATGCCGCCTGCGCGCTGGTCCGCTCCTGCACAAAGCCGCCCTCGACGCCGCAGGCCTCCATGTACGCGACGGCCGCGCGGTACTCCGCGCCCGTGACGCGGCGCGCGAGCGCGCCCTGCGCGCCGGGCTGCGGCGTGTACTGGCTCATGAGCGAGAACAGCACCTCGCCGGGAGCGAAGCGCTCCGCGACATAGTCGATGACGCGCCGCGTGTTGTCGAGCTGCCCCGGCAGGACCATGTGGCGGAGAATCACGCCGCTCTGCAGGATGCCGTCCGCGCCCATGCGGTACGGCCCGACCTGCCGGTACATCTCGTCGATCGCCGCTCTTGCGGCGGCGAAGTAGTCCGGCGCGCGGGACAGCTCCGCCGCCAGCGCGCCGTCGGCATACTTGAGGTCGGGCAGATACACCTGCACCCTGCCCTCAAGCGTGCGCAGCGTTTCGACGGATTCATAGCCGCCGCTGTTCCAGACCACGGGGACGCCCAGCGGCTCCCGCAGGGCCTCGAGGATCCAGGGCGTGAACTGCGTCGGCGTCACCAAATCGATGCAGTGCGCGCCCTGCGCGATCAGGTCTTCAAAAACCTCCCGCAGGCGGGCGGGCGAGACGATCCTGCCGAAGCCCTCGCGGGAGATGCTTCCGTTCTGGCAGTAGACGCAGCCGAGATTGCAGCCCGTGAAGAACACGCAGCCCGCGCCGCGCGTGCCGGAGAGGCAGGGCTCCTCCCAGCGGTGCAGCATCGCACGCGCCGCGACGAGCCCCGCGGGCATGCGGCAAAAGCCCGCGCCGCGCGTCTCGGTGCGCTCCGCATGGCAGCGGCGGGGGCAGAGGTCACAGATCATAGGGTACTCCTTTTGTCAGAGGCAGCGGCGGAGAAGGGAGCTTCCGCCTGCGGCGCAGGGGGACGACTGCAACCCCATTTCTTCTTTCCTCTTGCGAACGGGGCGCAGGAGTTTCCGCCTGCGGGCGGAGTGACTTTTTCGCTGCCGAAAAAGTCACCAAAAAGCCGCCAAAACCTGCGGTTTTGGAATCCCTTTTGTGGGCAGGGTTTTATCTGTCGTCTGGTTTTTCGAAAAGAGCATAACGCTGTTTTCGTGACTTGACTGATTTCGCCACGATTGCCGCCTCCGGCGGCTCGATGGTTCTGCGTGTCCGGGATCGTGCGTCGCTCCATCCAAACAACGCCGCAAGGTGGTTTTGCTTGCAGGTTGTTTCTGTTCAGAGAAGCAGCCTTGCATAGACATCCCCGGTCCTCTCCGAGCACAAACCAGCAAGGCGTTTGTGCGAGGAAGAGGAGACGCAGCGAAGTGAACGAGCTTTCGCGCCTGCGCGGAAGCGAGCGATACGGAGCTTGCGGCGACGAAGCGACGAGCGGACCGAAAACGCACCGGCAAGTCGTCAGGACGGAAACAGCGATGCCAAAGCGCTGACCCGCCGCGAATCACCGCGGCACCCGGCGGGCGGCTTTCCTTTCTTTGGAAGTCTGAAAACGGTTCTTTCCTTTCGCAAGAGAAAGGAAAGAACTGGTTTCAGGAAGCATCCCTTTGTCGCCGCAAAAGAGAAACGGTTTCAAGAACCGTCCCTTTCGCAGGAGAAAGGAAAGAACCGGTTTCAGTCCGCACCTCTCGGCGCGGGGGGGGGGGACGACTGCAACCCCATTTCTTCTTTCTCTTGCGAAAGAAGAAACGGTGTTGCGCGCCAAAGAAGAAAGACGCTTTTGGCAAGCTTTGCAAAAGCCCGGCCTGTTTTTGCGTTGTGGAAACGCTGTTTTCGTGACTTGACTGATTTCGCCGCGATTGCCGCCTCCGGCGGCGCTATGGTCCTGCGTGTCCGGGATCGTGCGTCGCTCCATCCAAACAACGCCGCAGGGTGTTCCTGTTCAGAGAAGCAGCCTTGCATAGACATCCCAAAGAGCGGCAGCGGACAAGAGCCGCACCGGCAAATCGTCAGGACGAAAACAGCGGCGCCAAGGCGCTGAGACGCTGCGGGTTTTCGCGGCAGTCGGCAAAGCGTTTTTCTCTACGGAAGTTTGAAACCATTTCTCTTTTGTCGCCGCAAAAGAGAAACGGTTTCAAGAACCGTCCCTTTCGCAGGAGAAAGGAAAGAACCGGTTTCAGTCCGTGCCCTGCGGCAGCGCCGTCCGCCCGTGCCGGTCGGCGTTTGCTACCCCTCATCCGACATCGAAGGCGGCGGCGCGGACATCAGCTCGCGCGCCCGCGCGGTATATACCCGAAACGCCGTCGGGATCGCGAGCGTCTCAAGCTCCGCCGCGTCCGCCCAGCGAAACGCGGGATTCTCCCCCTCGACCTCCGCGGCGTAGCCCTTCATCTGCCACTCGATGTGGGTAAAAATATGCCTCGCCGTGCCGCAGGGCGCAAGGCGCTTCGCCGTCAGGCCCCATTGGGCCAGCACGACGCGCGCGCCCGCCTCGTCGAGATTGCCTGCGGCGTTCGGAAACTCGGTCAGCTTCGCCAGCAGCCCCGTGTCGGGGCGGCGGCGCACCGCGATCCTGCCGCCGCGCAGCAGCAGGAACACCGTATGCTCCTCCGCGCGGCGTTTTCTCTTCTCCGCGCGGACGGGCAGGACCTCCGTCAGACCCTCGCGATACGCGGCGCAGACCGCGCGCGCGGGGCACGCATGGCACAGCGGCGCGCCGTTGGGCAGGCACACCGTCGCGCCGAGGTCCATCATCGCCTGGTTCCACGCGCCGGGACGCTCGCGGTCGATCGCCTCGGCCAGCTTATCACGGAAGCGCCGCTTCGTCCGCGCGTCGGTCACGTCCTCCGCACAGCCGCACAGCCGCGCCGTGACACGAAGCAGGTTGCCGTCGACCGCCGGCTCCGCCGCGCCGAAGTTGATCGACGCGACGGCGCTCGCCGTATAGTCGCCGATGCCGGGCAGCGTGCGCAGCGCGGCGACCGTCTGCGGCAGCTCGCCGCCGTATGCTTCCATGACGATCTGCGCCGCGCGGCGCAGGTTGCGAGCGCGGGAGTAGTAGCCGAGGCCCTCCCACAGCTTGAACAGCCGCTCCTCGGAGACGGCGGCGAGCGCGCTCACGTCGGGCAGCTCGCGCAGAAAGCGCTCATAGTACGGCAGCACCGCGCTGACGCGCGTCTGCTGGAGCATGATCTCGCTCACCCATGTGCGATAGGGCGACGGGTCGTCCCGCCACGGCAGCGCGCGGCGGTGCGCGCCGTACCAGTCCAGCAGCGGCTCACGCAGCAGCTCCAGATTTTCCCAATGCTCGCTCATCTCTTGTTGAACCGCGTCGCGTAGCCGCAGCGGCGGCAAAGCTCTTCTGTCGGACGGCGGCGCGAAAAGCCCTCGTACAGCGCCCTTGCGCGGGGCGACGACAGAATGTCGCCCAGCTCCTGCCCGAACAGGTTCCCCAGCGCAAGGCTGCCCTCGTGATCGAGACAGCAGGGGACGACCGTGCCGTCCGCAAGCACGCCGAGCTGCCCGCGCAGCGCCTGACAGAATTCGGTCGCGGTCTCCGCCGCGTCCGGATCGGGCCACTCGAACGCCGCCTCGCGCTCCAGGTACAGGTTCTCCGCGAGGCGGAAGCTGTGCGCGCGGGGCTCCGGCCAGTCGGCAGAGCCGGTCTTTTCGCGCAGGAAGTCCAGGATGGCGCCGTTGCCCGCGTCCGCCGCTCCCTCGTTCCAGAGGCGGAGCGCGCAGATGACGCCCCGGGCCGCGGCGCGGACGGCAAAGGACCAGACGGTCTCCAGATACTGCCGCGCGTCGGCAGGGTCGCCGCCGTTGCCCTCGACGCTGTGGAGCGACACGCTGACCTTGTGCAGCACGGCGGCGCTCAGCAAAACATCCGCGCGCGCCGCCAGCAGCGTGCCGTTGGTGGTGATGCAGACCCTCATGCCGCGCGCGCCGGCGATCGCGAGCAGCTCTTCAAGCTGCGGATGCAGCAGCGGCTCGCCCATGATATGCAGATAGACGTAGGAAACGGCCCCGCGCAGCTTGTCCAGCACCGCCGCGAACTCGGCGGGCGACATGGCGCGCGGCGCGCGCTTCGTGCCGGGGCAGAACGCGCAGCGCAGGTTGCAGACGTTCGTGATCTCAACGTAGGCTTTTTTCAGCATGCGCGTCCTCTCTCCTGTTTTTCCCCATGATACCACAAAGCGCACGGCGGATGCAAGAGGCCGCGCGGAGAGAAAAAGCGCCCGGCAGCCAAAGCCGCCGGGCGCACGCCGATTTGTATGGCTGATTTTTTCTGCCCTACCGCGTGATGATGTCCAGCATATCCGCCGTGCGGGGCTGGACGTAGGGGTTGAAATACTCGTTGATCACGGTAAGCGTCTCGTCCGGATCGAGATACATGTAGGGGTTGATCCACTCGCAGGGCATCGACATCAGGTGCAGGTTCTCCGTGTCGAACTTCAGCGCCTTTTCGGCGAACCAGAGAAGGTTGCCGGTCGGGAGGTCGGTCTCCAGATTCTCTGAGGCGATCTCGACGTACTCCTTGATCTTCCCGGGGTTCGCCAGCGCCTTTTTGAGCACCGCTGTCAGCACGGCGCGCTGCGTCTCCTGCCGCCCGCCGTCGCCGTAGCCGCTGCCGTCGTTGTTCTGGCGGAAGCGGCAGACCTCCAGCGCCTGCTGCCCATTCAGATGCTGCATGCCCTTGGAGTAGTGGATGGAGAGGTCCTGCTCCGGATCGTCGTAGTTCATGGAGCAGGGCACGTCGAAATCAATGCCGCCCACCGCGTTGATAAGGCGCGAAAAGCCCTTGAGGTTGACGCGGAAGTAGTAGTCGATCGGCACGCCGAAGGTCATGGAGACCTCCTCGATCAGCCCGTCCATGCCGCCGTTCAGCGCATAGGCGGCGTTGATCTTCTTGAGCTTGCGCGACACGTCGACGCGCGTGTCACGGGCGATGGAGCCGACGCTGACGCTCTGGTTCGCCACGTCGTAGGTCACGAGCATGAGGCTGTCCGTGTTGCCGCCGCTGCGGTCCATACCGACCAGCAGGAAGGTCCAGCAGTCCGCCTTGCGCTTGTAGAGGCCGTCTGCCTCCGCCGCTCCCTTCTCCCCCGACGTCTCGCCGCCGTTCGCCTTGTCCGGCAGGCTGATGGGCCGCACCGGCGGCGTGTTGTCCGCAATGGCGGGCTTGGGGGCCATAAGCCGCCAGGCGCCCCAGAGCGCGCCCGCCGTCATCATCAAAATCAGCAGCGTGCGGCAAAACCGCTCGCCGCGCGTCATCCGCGCTTTTTTCTCTTTTCCTGTCTTTTTCACAATGGCAATATCCCTTGTCGTATCGTTGTTGTGTCCTGCTTTCTCTTAGACGGAGCAAGCGGAAAAAAGTTCCGCCTCATCCAAGGCCCGCCGACAAAAATCCGACGCGCTCCGCGGCCCGGTCGGCGCCGCGGTAATAGGCGACCAGCAGATCGACCACCGCACCGTAGCTCTGTCTGCCGAGCTCGTCGCCGTAGCTCCTGAGCAGCGCGTCGTAGGCCCTGTTGCTGGCGTTGGCGACCGGCTTGTCCTCGTACTGCGCCCAGTAGTCGTTTGCGGCGCGGAGGTCGGCCTCCGCCGTTGCGGGCAGGTTCATGCGGATCCCGTACCAGTCGTCCGGCGAGACGGCATAGAGCGCGTTGGAGAGGTAGACGTAGCCGGCGAGCCAGCCGGAATACTGATACGCCGGGTCGTTCGAGCGGACGGAGGCGAGGATGCCGACGAAGTTGCACTGCTGCTCGCTGGCGATGCCGCGCCGGTGCGCCAGCTCATGGGCGATGGTGAAGGGGAAGGTCGCGGCGGGAAAGTCCATGTTGAGGTTGGACTCACCGGTAAAGGGGAAATAGAGTCCCGTCACGTTCATCGCGCTCATGACGCGGGAGAAATAGACCCGCTTCGGCACGGGATCGTCGGAGAGCGAAAGGAAGGGGAACTCGTCGTACATCGTCTCGTAGAGCGCGGGCGCGAGGGTGAGGCTCTCCTCCCGCGGCACGGCGTAGACGCCGCTCTCGTCCCGCGCCACCTGCCCGGCGCAGCGCGCCGTCTGCTCCGCGAAATACCGCGTCACCGCGATCAGGTCCTCGCGGGCGACAGGCTCGGGATACACGCCGCTCCTGTCGCAGAAGTCCTCGGCGTAGAAGTTGACGCCCCAGAGCAGGCAGAAGATCACATAGAGGCTCAGGATGATGTTGGCGAACGTCATGCAGCGGCGGTAGAACGCCTCGCGCTTGTACTCCGCGCGGATGACGCTCACAACGAAGAAGACGAGGTAGCCGAGCAGGAACAGCGCGGCGAGGGCGTAGCACAGCTCCGCGCCGGAGAACGGCGCGCAGGCCCACAGCCGCCCCAGCCACCGCTCCAGCGGCATCGAAACGCGCTCCGACAGCGCGGTCATCACGCTCTTCTGCCCGCGCAGGAGAAGGAACAGCGCGAGCAGGACCGCGTTGATCAGCAGCCAGATATGCAGTTTTTTGAAGGTTCTGAGAAAGGCGCGCATGGCGTCACGCTTTCTCAGCAATGGCGAGAGCAATGTCCAGAATGACGCGCGCGTCGTCGTCCTTGGACTGGAGCGGCAGCTCCGTGACACCCTCCGCCGTGATGACGGTGATGACGTTGGTGTCCGTGCCGAAGCCCGCGCCCGCGACCTTCAGGTTGTTGGCGCAGATCATATCGACATGCTTCTTTTGCAGCTTTGCGGCGCTGTTTTCCAGCATGTTCTGCGTCTCCATCGAAAAGCCGCAGATCACCTGTCCCGCGCGGCGGTGCTCGCCGAGGTGCTTCAAAATGTCCTGCGTGCGCCGCAGCGGGATGAACAGCTCGCTGTCGGCCTTTTTCATCTTCTCGTCGCGGTAGTCGGCAGGCGTGTAGTCCGCGACGGCGGCGGCCTTGAAGATAAAATCCATGTCGTCCGCGCGGCTCGTCACCGCGTCGAACATCTCCTGCGCCGTCTCGATGTTCACAACCTCGACGAAGGGCGGCGGCGCGACCTCCATCGGGCCCGCCACAAGCGTCACCTCCGCGCCGCGCAGCATCGCGATCTTCGCGATCGCGCAGCCCATCCTGCCGGTGGAGCGGTTGGTGATGCAGCGCACGGGGTCCAGCGGCTCGCGCGTGGGACCGGCGGTCACGAGGACGCGCTTTCCCGCGAGGTCGTGCGGCAGGGCAAGGGCGCGCAGAACATGCCAGACCAGCGTCTCCGGCTCCGGCAGCTTGCCCGCGCCCACGTCGCCGCAGGCCAGGCGGCCCGACGCGGGGGCGACGACCTCCCAGCCGTAGCGGCGGAGCGTCTCCAGATTGTCCTGTGTGACGGGGTTTTCGTACATGTTGGTGTTCATCGCGGGGGCGATGAGCTTCGGGCAGCGGCAGGCGAGCACCGTCGTGGTCAGCATATCGTCGGCGATGCCGTGCGCCAGCTTGGCGCAGACGTTCGCCGTCGCGGGCGCGATGAGCACAAGGTCGCTGCGGTGCGCGAGCGAGATGTGCTCGACCTGATGGACGAAGTTGCGGTCGAAGGTGTCCACCGAGACGCGGTTCCCGGTGAGCTGCTCAAAGGTCAGCGGCGCGACGAACTGCGTCGCGTTTTCGGTCATCACGACCTCCACCGAGGCGCGCAGCTTCACCAGCGCGGAGGCCAGCGCCGCCGCCTTATATGCCGCGATGCCGCCCGTCACGCCCAGCAGCACGGTTTTTCCGTTCAACATGGCAGGACCCTCCTTCGGTCGTTTTTGTACGGCCATTTATTATAACAGCTCCGCGCCGAAATGTAAAGCGCCGGGGGCGCAAGTCCCGGCTGCCTTTTTTGCGGCGGCTTTGCCGCGGGCAATCGCGCCTTGCGGCGGGCGGTCATCCGCCATCCGATCAGAACGGCACTGCGCGGCCCGATTGGTCAGACTGCGCCCGGCTCCGCCCGTCGGCGGCGCGCAACAATTCTTTCCGCAAGTCTTGACTTGACGCGGATTTCATGGTATAAAATACCCAACAATTCATTGGAGGAACCGATCATGGAACGGAAGCATATTGTGACTCTCGAAACGCGCGACCTCTGCGCCAGCGCCCGGAACGGCGGCTGCGGCGAGTGCCAGACCTCCTGCCAGAGCGCCTGCAAGACGAGCTGCGGCATCGCGAACCAGCAGTGCGAGAACAAAGCTCGCTGAACCACAGGAAAAAATGCCGCCGTTCGGCGGCGTTTTTCGTTGTATGAGGAATTTGCCATGATCCATCGCTATCAACTCAACGGATACAACATCGTGCTCGACGTCTGCTCCGGCTCGATCCACGCGGTGGATGAGCTGACCTACGACATGGTCGGGCTGTACGGGGAGAACGACCGCACCGCGGTCCTCTCCGCCATGCGCGAAAAATACCCCGACGTGCCGGAGGCGGAGCTGGACGAGGTCTACGGCCAGCTCACCGCGCTCCGCGACGCGGGGCAGCTGTTCGCGCCTGACACCTTTGCGCCGATGGCGGGCCGGCTCAAGGAGAAAAGCGCCGGCGTCGTCAAGGCGCTGTGCCTGCACGTCGCCCACACCTGCAATCTCAACTGCGCCTACTGCTTCGCGAGCCAGGGCAAATACCGCGGCGAGCGCGCCGTGATGTCCCTCGAGGTGGGCAAACGCGCGCTGGACTTCCTGATCGAGCGATCCGGGACGCGGCGCAACCTCGAGGTCGATTTCTTCGGCGGCGAGCCGCTGATGAACTGGGAGGTCGTCAAGGAGCTGGTGCGCTACGCCCGCGCGCGGGAGGCGGAGACCGGCAAACGCTTCCGCTTTACGCTGACAACCAACGGCCTGCTCATCGACGACGACGTGATCGACTTCTGCAACCGCGAGATGCACAACGTCGTGCTCAGTCTCGACGGGCGGAAGGAGATCCACGACCGCTGGCGCGTCGACTATGCGGGCAACGGAAGCTGGGAGCGCATCGTGCCGAAGTTTCAGCGGCTGGTGGAGGCTCGCGGCGGCAAGAATTACTACATGCGCGGCACCTTCACCCATGCGAACCCCGACTTTCTGCGGGATGTCCAAACCATGCTCGACCTCGGCTTCACGGAGCTGAGCATGGAGCCGGTCGTCGCCGCGCCGGACGATCCGAACGCGCTGACCGAGGAGGACCTCCCCGTCGTCATGGAGCAGTACGAGGAGCTGGCGAAGCTGATGCTCCGGCGCGAGCGCGAGGGAAAGCCCTTTACGTTCTATCACTACATGATCGACCTCACGGGCGGGCCGTGCATCTACAAGCGCGTCTCCGGCTGCGGCTCCGGCACGGAGTATATGGCGGTCACGCCCTGGGGCGACCTCTATCCCTGCCATCAGTTCGTCGGCGAGGAGGCGTTCAAGCTGGGCGACGTCTGGCAGGGCGTCACGAATACGGCCGCGCAGGCGGAATTCGCCGCCTGCAACGTCTACGCCAGACCTGCGTGCCGCGACTGCTGGGCGCGGCTGTACTGCTCCGGCGGCTGCGCGGCGAACGCGTATCACGCCACAGGCTCCGTCACCGGCGTGTATGAGACCGGCTGCGCGCTGTTCAAAAAGCGCATGGAATGCGCGATCATGATGGCGGTCGCGCGGCAGTTGGGGCAGCCGTCATGAACACGCCGATCTGCGATTTCGTCCGCGCGTACGCGGAAAAGGACCCCGTGCGGCTCCACATGCCGGGGCACAAGGGCGTCGGGCCGCTGGGCGTCGAGGCGCTGGACATCACCGAGGTCCCCGGCGCGGACGTGCTGTACGCGCCCAGAGGCATCATCGCCGAGAGCGAGGCGAACGCCGCCGCGCGCTACGGCAGCGCGCGGACGCTCTACTCGACCGAGGGCTCGTCGCTCTGCATCCGCGCGATGCTGTTCCTCGCCCAGCTTTGGGCGAAGGCGAACGGGCAGAGGCCCCGCATCCTCGCCGGACGCAACGCGCACAAGACCTTCCTCTCCGCCGCCGCGCTGCTGGACTTTGAAGCGGACTGGCTGTTCTCCGACGGGGACGGCGCCCTTTCCTGCACCGTCGCGCCGGAGGCGCTGGACGAGCGGCTCGCGCAGGCCGCGCCGCCCTATACGGCGGTCTATGTCACCTCGCCGGACTATCTCGGCAATCGCGCGGATATCGCGGCGCTGGCCGAGGTGTGTCATCGGCACGGCGCGCTGCTGCTCACGGACAATGCGCACGGCGCGTATCTCCATTTTATGTCAACCCCGCAGCACCCGCTGGACCTCGGCGCGGACCTCTGCTGCGACAGCGCGCACAAGACGCTCAGCGTGCTGACCGGCGGAGCGTACCTGCACATCTCGGCCTCAGCGCCGCCCATGCTCCGCGCCGCCGCCGACCGCGCGATGGACCTTTTCGCCAGCACCAGCCCGTCGTATCTGATCCTGCAATCCCTCGACGCGGCGAACGTGATGCTGGACAGCAATTATGTAAATATCATTATGTCTACCGTTCGCCAGGTCGCCGCACTGCGCGGCGCACTGACTGCGGACGGCTGGGCGCTGACCGGGGACGAGCCGCTGAAGCTGACGCTCCGGCCCAAGGCGCGTGGCTATACCGGCGCGGAGCTTGCCGCGCTGCTGGAGCGGCAGGGCGTCGTCGCCGAGTTCGCCGATCCGGATCACGTCGTGTTCATGTTCGCCCCATCCATGCCCGCCGACGCCTGCGGCAGACTGCTCGCCGCGCTGCGCGGTATCCCGCCGCGCCCCGCGCTGACGGAGACGCCGCCGCGCCTCGGCCGGTCGAAAGCGGTCCTCTCCCCCCGCGAGGCGATGCTCGCCCCGTCGGAGACGCTGCGCGTCGAGCGTTCGATCGGGCGCGTGCTCGCCGCCCCCGGCGTGAGCTGCCCGCCCGCCGTGCCGATCCTCGTCTGCGGCGAGGAGATCGACGCCGCGGCGGTCGAGGCCTTCCGCTACTACGGCATCGAGCAGGTGTCGGTCGTACTGTAAATCCTCTCGGCAGGCGCATACCGGAAGGAATAGGCATACAAAAAAGAACGGCTGGGGCCGTTCTTTTTTGCGCCGCGGCGGGACGGGCGGCGCGTTTTCCCCCCTCCCGCCTTCCCTCTCATATACAGAAGCCGGCCGACAGCGTATCGCTGCCGGCCGGGCTGTTTTAAGGGGGCTTATGCGGGTCTCTTATAGGACCTCTGCTTTTTGCCGCACAGCGTCAGGCGCGGTGCGTCAGATCCGTCGGGTCCGGTGATCAGCGGCCGAACTGGCAGTCGTTGTTGCCGGAAACGGTGGTCCACATCTCGAGCATGTTGATGGGGTCGTTGAAGTCGGCGATCCAGCCTTCGCGGGCGAAGTCGAAGTTACCGGCCTTGCGCTCCTCCAGGAACACGTTCCAATCCTGCTGCTGGATGGTCAGCTCGATGCCGACGACAGCCAGATCCTGCTGGATGGACTCGGCGATGGCGATGTGGCCGGACGTGGTGTTGGTCAGGTACTCAAGCTGGATGGGCGTCTCGGCGGACAGCTCGCCGTTATCGTCGAACTTGTAGCCCGCGGACTTGAGCAGGGTGATCGCACGCTCGACAGTCTCGTCATAGTTGTTGTTGATGGCGTACGGATCGAAGTAGCCCTCGCCGGTGGCGTCGGACTTGAAGATGCCTCCGTTGCCGTCGGCCATGCCGAGCGGAATGAAGGCGTTGGCGGCGACCTGACCGGTCTGGCCGATGTTCTCGCAGATGTAGTCGCGGTCGATCAGGATCGTGAAGGCCTCACGCATGGCAGCGGCCTGCTGATAGGTCTTGCCCTCGAAGATGGAGCTCTTCGCGTTGAAGGCGACGTAGTAGGTGCCGAGCTCGTCAACGATGTGGAACTCGGGGTTGCTGAGCAGGGACGCGACCTCGTCGGTGGGAACGGAGTCGGCGAAGTCGAGGTTGCCGGCGTTGTAGGCCGCGTAGATGGCGGTGTCGTCGTCGGAGAGCATGTACTCGATCTTCTGGATGCTCACCTTGTCGGCGTCATACCAGTAGGGGTTCTTCTCATAGGTCATGGAGGTATCGTGGTTCCAGCCGGTGCAGATGAACGCGCCGTTGGACACGAAGCCGGCATCCTGGCACCAGCCGCCGGGGCTCGTCTGCCAGTCGGCATAGGCCTCGACCGCAGCCTTCTTCACGGGGTAGAAGGTCGGGAACGCCATGAGGTCTTCCATGTACGCGCAGGGGGCGGTCAGCTCAAACACGAAGGTGGTCGCGTCGGGAGCGGAGACAGCCAGATCGTTGGGGAAGCCCTTGATGCCGTTGAACATGTAGGCGTAGTCCGCGCCGGTCTCGTCGCCGGCGGCGCGCTTCCAGGAGTACACGAAGTCCTCGGCGGTGAGGTCGCTGCCGTCGGACCACTTGAGGCCGTCCTTGAGCGTGACGGTGTAAGTCAGGCCGTCGGCGCTGACCTCATAGCTCTTGGCGCAGGCGGGGACCGGGTTGCCGGAGGCGTCGTAGGTGTACAGGCCGGAGAAGCTGTTGGCGGCAAGGCAGGCGCCGTCAACGGAGCTGTTCAGCGCGGGGTCGAGGTAATCCGGCTCGCTGGACAGGTTGATGCGGAGCGTGTCGGCGCCGTTGGACATGGTGGTGTACATAAAGAACTTGGTGGCATAGGGGTTGGAGTAGATGCCGTCAACATAGTCCTTCTGCAGATAGATGTCGTTGTAGTAGTAGATGGGGATGACGCAGTTGGTGGCCATGAGGATGTCCTCAGCCTTGTGCATGAGCTCGGTGCGCTTGGCAAAGTCCGTCTCGGACTTGATCTGCGCGATCAGCTCATCGTACTCGCCCCAGCCGCCGATGGGGTCGATGAGCGCGTCGCTGACGAGCGTCGCCGCATCGGGGATCTCGTCCTGAGGCGCGGGAGCGGGGGTGGGGGTGGTTTCCGCCGGGGCGGGGGCAGGCTGCTGGCTGGTCTGATTGCCGCCGCAGGCTGCGAGCGCGAAGATCATCACCAGAGCAAGCAAGAGAGCAAGTGCCTTCTTCATTCTTTTTTCCTCCTATAGAAAAAATGATTTATTTATAGCCCTTTACGGGGAGCTATCGTTTACTTGACCCAGCAGGCGACCTCATGGCCGCCGCCGCGGTCCGTGAGCGAGGGACACTCGGCCGCGCACTGCTCCGTTGCGTAACGGCAGCGTGTGCGGAACGGGCAGCCGCTGGGACGGTGCAGGGGGCTGGGGACGTCTCCCTCCAGAATGATGCGCTGTCTGGCGCGGGTCACATCCGGGTCCGGGATGGGCACGGCGGACAGGAGGGATTCGGTATACGGATGGATCGGATGCGCGTTCAGCTCGTCCGAGTCCGCGATCTCCACGATCTTGCCGAGATACATGACGGCGATGCGGTTGGAGATGTGGTGCACGACCAGCAGGTCATGGGCGATGAAGAGGTACGCGACGCCCAGCTTCTCCTGAAGCTCCTCGAACATGTTGATGACCTGCGCCTGGATGGACACGTCGAGCGCGGAGACCGGCTCGTCGCAGACGATGAACTTCGGGTCCACCGCCAGCGCGCGGGCGATGCCGATGCGCTGACGCTGACCGCCGGAGAACTCGTGGGCGTAGCGTCTTGCGTGCTCGGCGTTGAGGCCGACGTAGCTCATCAGCTCGAGAATCCTCTCGCGCCGCTCCCTGCGGTTGGCGCAGAGATGATGCACGTCGAGCGGCTCGCCGATGATGTCCTCCACCGTCATGCGCGGATCGAGCGAGGAATACGGGTCCTGGAACACCATCTGCATCTGCTTGCGCATATGCGTGATGTTCCTGTCCGTGACCGGCTCGCCCCTGAACAGGACCTCGCCGGCCGTGGGCTTGTACAGACGCAGGAGGGAGCGGCCCGCCGTCGTCTTGCCGCAGCCCGACTCGCCCACGAGGCCGAGCGTCTCGCCCTCGTTCACGGTAAAAGAGACGTCGTCCACCGCCTTGAGCGGGATCGTCCTGCCGAAGCCGACCTTGACCGGAAAATACTGCTTGAGGTTTCTGACCTCCACCAACGGTTCGCTCATGCTCCGGTCGCCTCCTCATACGCGTTTTTGACGTTCATCCAGCAGGCGGCTCTGTGGTCCTGATTGATGACGAGCTCCTCAGGCTTCTGCGTGAGACAGATCTTCATCGCGGCGTCGCACCGCGGGCAGAACGCGCAGCCCTGAGGCAGGTTCAGCATGTTGATCGGGGTGCCGGAGATGGGCACCAGCTTTTTCTTCATGTTGGAGACCATCGGGATGGAGCGGAGCAGCCCCTTTGTGTACTCGTGCTTCGGATTGTAGAAGATCTCGCGCGCGTTGCCCCGCTCGCAGATGCGTCCGCCGTACATGACGATGATGTTGTCGCACATGTCCGCGATCACGCCCAGATCATGCGTGACCAGAATGACCGCCATGCCCATCTTCTTCTGCAGGGACTGGATCAGCTCCAGAATCTGCGCCTGAATGGTCACGTCGAGCGCGGTGGTCGGCTCGTCCGCGATCAGGATGTCGGGCTCGCAGGCCAGCGCCATGGCGATCATGACGCGCTGGCGCATGCCGCCGGAGTGCTCGAAGGGATACTGCTTCATGCGCTTTTCGGGCTCGTTGATGCCTACCAGCTCCAGAAGCTCCTTCACGCGCTCGTCCGCTTCCCTGCCGCGGCGCTCCGTGTGCAGCACAACGGCCTCGCGCAACTGCGCGCCGATGGTGAACACGGGATTGAGGCTCGTCATCGGGTCCTGGAAGATGATGGAGCAGCTCTTGCCGCGGAAGTTCAGCATCTGCTTCTCGCTCCACCGGGACAGGTCCTGCCCCTTGAAGAGGACCCTGCCTCCGGTAATCCTGCCGGTGTCGGCAAGGATCTGCATGATGGAATACGCGGTGACGGATTTGCCGGAGCCGGACTCGCCCACGATGCCCAGGATCTCGCCGGGATCGAGGTCGAAGCTGACGCCGTTGACTGCCTGTACTTCGCCCGCGTCGGTAAAGAAAGAGGTGTGCAGGTCCTGCACGCTCAAAAGTCGTTCACTCATAGCCGTCATCTCTTCAGTTTCGGGTCAAAGGCGTCGCGCAGTCCGTCGCCCAGCAGGTTGAGGCTGAGGACGATCAGGCAGATCACGATCGCCGGGAAGACCAGTTTGTACGGATAGCTCTGGAGTCCCTCACGCGCGGAGTTGGCAAGCGAGCCGAGCGAGGGCATGGGCGCTTTCACGCCGATGCCGACGAAGCTCAGGAAGCTCTCGGTAAAGATGGCGGAGGGGATCTGGAGCGCCGTGGATATGATGATGACAGAAAGGCAGTTCGGCAGGATGTGCTTCCGAATGATGCGTCCGGGCTTCGCGCCGATGGACCGCGCCGCGAGGATGTATTCGTTCTCCTTGATGGAGAGGATCTGTCCGCGGATCAGGCGCGCCATGCCGACCCAGTACAGCAGGCCGAACACGATGAACAGGCTCACCATGTTCGTTCCCAGCTTTGCCAGCAGCGTTCCGCTCTTGAACTGGAGCACCTCCTGAAGCACCACGGAAAGCAGGATGATCATGAGCATGTCGGGCAGGGAGTAAATGATGTCGACGATCCGCATCATGATCAGGTCGACCCGTCCTCCCATATAGCCCGATATACTGCCGTACAGCATGCCGATGATCAGCACGATGATCGAGGCGAAGAAGCCGATGAACAGCGAGATGCGCGTCCCGTACACCACGCGGATGAAGTAGTCGCGGCACTGCTCGTCCGTTCCGAAGATGTGGGGGAACCGCTCGCCGCCCTTTTCGATGTATCTCTGCTCCAGCTCGCTGTAGGTGAACGGCGCGAGATTTTTCGCGCCCTTGTCGCGCTTGCCCTCGACGGAGAGGATCTCCTCGTAGCGATAGGGTACGACGAGAGGGGCGAAAATGATCGTGGCGAGAATGACGGCAAGGAGGATGATGCTCATAACGGCGAGCGGGTTTTTGAAGAGCTTGCGCATGCCGTCCTTGAAGAAGGTGGTGCTCTCGCTCATGACGTCCTGCTGCTGTTTTTCCTCCTCGGTCGCGAGGCTGAACTGCTCGCCTGAGAACTTGCTCAGATCCAGCTGCATGCTGAGGGGATTCTTCTCCGGTATGTCGTTCAAATTCATCTCGCTCCCCCTCAGTCGTATTTGATCCGCGGATCGACCAGCTTGTAGAGGAGGTCGCAGATCAGGTTGGCGATGACCATGAGGGACGCGAGGAAGATCGTCGTCGCCATAATCATGGTGTAGTCTCTGTTTGTGATGGCGCTGACGAACTTGCTCCCCAGGCCGCCGATCGTGAAGATGGTCTCAATGACCATGGAACCGGTGATGATGTAGGCGATCTGCGGTCCGGCGTAGGTGATGACCGGGATCAGGGAGTTTCTCAGCGCGTGCTTGAAGATCATCTTGAACTTGGACACGCCCTTGGCGCGCGCGGTGCGGATGTAGTCTTGACTCAGCGCGTCCAGCATGCTGGTTTTGGACAGGCGCGTGATATACGCCATGGGATACGCGGACAGGGCGATGACCGGCAGCAGATAGCTGTGCGAATTGGCGTCCCACACCGGGATGAGCTTGAGCTGGATGCAGAACACAAGCAGCAGGAGCGTCGCCAATATGAAGCTTGGGACCGCCGTGAAAAGCGTGGACAGGAACACGATGATCCGGTCGGGCAGCTTGTTGCGCATCAGCGCCGCCGTGCTGCCGAACACGGTGCCCAGAAAGAGCGCGACGATCATGGCGAAGATGCCGAGCTTCGCCGAGATCGGGAAGGACTCCCCGATGATCGCCTTGATCTCACGCCCGTTCTTCAAAGAGACGCCGAAATCTCCGTGAAGGAGGTTTTTCAGATAGAGGATGAACTGCTGCCCCTCGGGCTTGTCCAGATTATACCGCGCGTTCAGCGCGGCGATGGTCGCTTCGCTGAGCGCTTTTTCCCGGTTGAACGGTCCGCCCGGGACCGCGTGCATCAGGAAAAACGTGATCGCACAGATGACGAAGACCGTCAGTACGGCAAGAAGGATTCGTTTTATGATGTACTTTGTCACATTCTCTTCTCCTTTCTGCCAGGTTTGACTGACAGATCTGTCGATTCATGACGCAGGGCGCCGGAAAATGACCGGCGTTCTGCTCGATACGTCCAGTCACTAAATGTTTATAATAAATGAATCCGGCGTAAAATGCAATGTTTTTATCGGAGAATTGTAAAAATAATGGAAACGGGCGCTATTTGGGGCCGAACAGGTTCTGCTTGCTCTTGAGCAGGGCAAAATCCCTCTCCCGCTCCGCCTCGGAAAGCGACGGGTCCTTCCCTTCGTCCGGAGCGCGGAACGCCTCGTCCGCCTGCCTTTCGGGGATTTTCCCCTCCACCTGTCTCTGAAAATCCCGCTCCCGCAGACGCCTGCCGAGCAGCGGGATCCCAATGGCAGCGATCAGCACGGCGGCGCAAACGGCAATGAGCCAGATCTGTCCCTCCGTCATCGAAAAGCACCTCTTTTTGTGCGTCCATTGCACAGCGTCACGACAGCAATATAGCATATATCGAGGAGCGTTGGCAACTGTTTCAAGCGAAAAAGGGCGTTTCTTTTATTTTTTGTGACAAATGCCGACACAAGACCCGCGCGGCCCGGAAGCCGCGCCGGGACGGCTGCGGGCGCGTCGGACAGGCGGAGCGACGGGCTCCGGGCGGCCGTCCGAACGCGCCCCGTTCGGACAAAAGCCCCGTGATGCGCAGGAAAAGCGCGCCGCCCCAAAGCAGCAAAACCACCGGCCGGCGCCTCGCCGGTCGGTGGTTTTATGTGAGCTTGTGCTCAGCGGACAAAATGCGTCCAGAAGCGCTCTTCCTTCGCCGGCAGGCCGTACTTCTCCCTGCCGAGCGCGATGGACTTCATCAGGAACGCCATGTTCCGCGCCAGCACGCGCACGGTCTGCAGGCCCTCGGCGTCCTGCTGCCCCTCGCCGGGCGCGCGGCCGAAGACGTCGTTCCAGTACTGGCTGGACGCGATCGGCATGCCGCTGATGGAAAAATACTTGTTCAGCGCGTCCATCGTCGCGGTCGTGCCCGCGCGGCGCGCGACAGAAATCGCCGCGCCGACCTTCATCGTCTTGTCAAAGGACGACGAATAGAACAGCCGGTCCATGAACGACTCCACCGTGCCGCTGGGCGAGGCATAGTACACCGGCGAGGCGACGACAAGGCCGTCCGCCTCGCGCAGCTTCTCCGCAGCGGCGTTCACCGCATCGTCAAAGACGCATCTGCCCAGCTCGCCGCAGCGCCCGCACGCGATGCAGCCGCGGATGACCTGACTGCCGATGCGCATGGTCTCGACCTCGACGCCCTCCCCGGCGAACACCTGCTCCATCTCGCGCAGCGCGAGCGCGGTGTTCCCGTCCGGATGCGGGCTTCCGTTGATCATCAAAACCTTCATCTCAATGCACCCCCAGCACCTTGTAATCCTGCGCCTCGACGGCGGCCTTGAGCGCTTCCGCGTCCGCACTGCCGTCAGTCTCGACGACGGCGGTGCCGCTCTCATGGCTCGCAGCGGCGGAGACGACGCCCTCGACCGCCTCCAGCGCCTTTTTGACGCGGGCCTCGCAGTGCATGCACATCATGCCCTCAATGTCCAGCGTGATCCTGGTTCCCATGCTTGCTTCCTCCTTTATCATAACAGGCTCGGCCTGTGCTTTACCGGTTTTGCGCGGTCTGTCGCGGCCCGCGTCGCGCAGGTCGAACCAGTTCAGCCGCAGCGCGTTGGTCACGACGCAGAAGCTGGAGAGGCTCATCGCCGCCGCGCCGATCATCGGGTTCAGCGTCAGGCCGAAGCGCGCGAACGCGCCCGCCGCGAGCGGGATGCAGACCACGTTGTAGAAAAACGCCCAGAACAGATTCTCGCGGATGTTGCGCAGCGCCGCGCGGCTGAGCCGCACCGCCGCCGGCACGTCGGACAGGCGGCTTTTCATCAGCACCACGTCCGCCGCGTCGATCGCGACGTCCGTACCTGCGCCGATGGCGACGCCGATGTCCGCGCGCATGAGCGCGGGCGCATCGTTGATGCCGTCGCCGACCATCGCGACCCGGCCCTGCTTTTGCAGCGCGCGGATCGCAGCCTCCTTGCCGTCGGGCAGGACGCCGGAGATCACCTCGTCGACCCCCGCCTGCGCGCCGATGACGCGGGCGGTGCGCTCATTGTCTCCGGTTAACATAACAACTCTTATCCCCATATTCTGCAGCTCCCGGATCGCCTGCGGGCTGTCCTCCTTGAGGACGTCCGCCACCGCGATGACGCCCAGCAGCGCGTCGCCGCGGGCAAAGAGCAGCGGCGTATTGCCCTCCTCCGCCAGCGCCTCCGCCTGTTCGCGCACGGCGTCCGGCAGACGGAGCCGCGCCGCGATATAGCTTATGCTGCCGCCCAGCAGTCTTTCCCCGTCCAGCGTCGCGGTCAGGCCGTTGCCGGGAAGCGCCGCGAAGTCCGCGACGGCGCCGGGCCGGAGGCCCCGCGCCTCCGCCTCATGCAGGACGGCCCTGGCGAGCGGATGCTCGCTCCTCGCCTCCAGCGACGCCGCAAGCGACAGCAGCTCCGTCTCCTCCACGCCCTCCGCGGGGACGAGCCGCGTCACCGTCGGCTCGCCGCGGGTGATGGTGCCGGTCTTGTCCAGCGCCGCGATGTCGATCTTTCCCGTCTCCTCCAGCGAGGCCGAGGTTTTGAACAGCAGGCCGTTCTTCGCACCCACGCCGCTGCCGACCATGATCGCGACCGGCGTCGCCAGCCCCAGCGCGCAGGGGCAGGAGATGACCAGCACGGAGATGGCCCGCGCCAGCGCGTAGCCCATGCTCTGCCCCATCAGCAGCCAGACGGCGAGCGTGACGGCGGCGACGCCGATGACCACCGGCACGAACACGCCGGACACGCGGTCCGCGATCTTCGCGATGGGCGCCTTGGTCGCCGCCGCGTCGCTGACCATTTTGATGATCTGCGCGAGCGTCGTATCCTCGCCGACGCGCCGCGCCTCGCATTTGAGGTAGCCGGACTGGTTGATCGTCGCAGCGGAAACCGTGTCGCCCGCCGCCTTGTCCACCGGGATGCTCTCGCCGGTCAGCGCCGCCTCGTTGACGGCGCTCTCGCCCTCGACGACCACGCCGTCCACCGGGATGCTCTCGCCGGGCCGGACGGCGAACAGGTCGCCGACCTGCACCTGCCCGATCGGCGTTTCGATCTCCTCCTCGCCGCGGATCAGCACGGCGGTCCTGGGCGCGAGCTTGATCAGTTCCTTCAGCGCGTCGGTCGTCCGGCCCTTGGAGCGTGCCTCGAGCAGCTTGCCGACGGTGATGAGCGTCAGGATCATCGCGGCGGACTCGAAGTAGAAGTCCATCATGTACGCCATGACCGCCGCGTGGTCCCCGTCGGCGGCCGCGCGGGTCATGGCGAACAGCACCCACACGCTCCACGCGAACGACACGCCGCTGCCCATGGCCACGAGCGTGTCCATGTTCGGCGCGCCGTGGAGGACGCTGTTGAAGCCGCTGACAAAAAACTTTTTGTTGATGAGCAGCACCGCCGCAGCGAGGAGCATCTGCACCAGCCCCATGGCGACGTGGTTGCCGTCAAAGAACGCGGGCAGCGGCCAGCCCCACATCCCGTGCCCCATCGAGACGTACATCAGCGGGAGCAGCAGGCACAGCGACGCGATAAGGCGGCGCCGGAGCGCGGGCGTCTCGCGGTCAACGAGCGCGTCCTCGTCCGCCGACGGCGCGGCCTTCGCCGCGCCCTTCGGCGACGCGCCGTAGCCGGCGTTCTCCACCGCGCGGACGATCGCCTCCTGCGGGGCGTCGCCCTCGACGCCCATCGAGTTCGTCAGCAGGCTGACGGCGCAGCTCTCCACGCCCGGCACTGCGGACACGGCCTTCTCCACCCGCGCCTGACAGGCGGCGCAGGACATGCCTGTGATGTTGTACTGCTGCATGATGGTTCTCCAAAGATAATAAAAAGACGTTTCAGATTGCCCGCTCCGCGGGCGGGGAGGTTCTGCCTGCCGGCGGAGGGAACGTATGCAGCCCCATTTCTTCTTTCTCTTGCGAAAGGGGTGCAGGAGTTTCCGCCTGCGGCCGGGAGGACGAGTGCAACCCCATTTCTTCTTTCTCTTGCGAAAGAAGAAACGGTGTTGCGCGCCAAAGAAGAAAGACGCTTTTGGGCGAGGTTTTCTCAAGCCCAGCTTGTTTTTGCGTTGTGGAAACGCTGTTTTCGTGACTTGACTGATTTCGCCACGATCGGTCGCTCCGCGACCCTCACATTCCCGCATGTCCGGGATCGTGCGTCGCTCCGCCTGAAAAACGCCGCAAGGTGGTTCTGTTTGCAGGATGTTTCTGTTTAGAGAAGCAGCCCTGCATAAACATCCCAAAGAGCGACAGCGGACCGTAGACGCACCGGCAAATCGTCAGGACGGAAACAGCGACGCCAAGGCGCTGAACCGCCGCGAATCACCGGAGCACCCGGCAGGCGGCTTTCCTTTCTTTGGAAGTCTGAAAACGGTTCTTTCCTTTCGCAAGAGAAAGGAAAGAACTGGTTTCAGTCCGTACCCCACGGCGCGCAGGGGAACGATTGCAACCCCATTTCTTCTTTCTCTTGCGAAAGAAGAAACGGTGTTGCGCGCCAAAGAAGAAAGACGCTTTTGGGCGAGCTTTTATCAGGCTCGGTTTGTTTTTTGCGGTGTAAAAACGCTGTTTTCGTGACTTGACTGATTTCGCCACGATTGCCGCCTCCGGCGGCGCAATGGTTCTGCGTGTCCGGGATCGTGCGTCGCTCCATCTGAACATGCCGCAAGGTGGTTCTGTTTGCAGGTTGGTTCTGTTCAGAGAAGCAGCCCTGCATAAACATCCCAAAGAGCGACAGCGGACAATAGGCGCACCGGCAAGTCGTCAGGACGAAAACAGCGGCGCCAAGGCGCTGAACCGCCGCGAATCACCGGAGCACCCGGCAGGCGGCTTTCCTTTCTTTGGAAGTCTGAAAACGGTTCTTTCCTTTCGCAAGAGAAAGGAAAGAACTGGTTTCAGTCCGCACCCTGCGACGCGCAGGGGAACGATTGCAACCCCATTTCTTCTTTCTCTTGCGAAAGAAGAAACGGTGTTGCGCGCCAAAGAAGAAAGACGCTTTAGGCGGGCTTTACACAAGCCCGGTTTGTTTTCGCGTTGCGGAAACGCTGTTTTCGTGACTTGACTGATTTCGCCACGATCGGTCGCTCCGCGACCCTCACATTCCCGCATGTCCGGGATCGTGCGTCACTCCATCCGAACAACGCCGCAAGGTGGTTCTGTTTGCAGGATGTTTCTGTTCAGAGAAGCAACCTTGCATAGACATCCCAAAGAGCAACGAGCGGGCAATAGACGCACCAGCAAGTCGTCAGAAGAGAAACAGCGGCGCCAAGGCGCTGAACCGCCGCGAATCACAGGAAAAGTCTGCTGGCGGCTTTCCTTTCTTTGGAAGTCTGAAAACGGTTCTTTCCTTTCGCAAGAGAAAGGAAAGAACTGGTTTCGGTTCGTCCCCTCCTCGGCGCGGGGGGACGAGTGCAACCCCATTTCTTCTTTCTCTTGCGAAAGAAGAAACGGTGTTGCGCGCCAAAGAAGAAAGACGCTTTTGGGCAAGCTTTTCTCAGGCCCAGCCTGTTTTCGCGTTATGGAAACGCTGTTTTCGTGACTTGACTGATTTCGCCACGATCGGTCGCTCCGCGACCCCCGCGTTTCCGCGTATCCGACTGCCTGCGTCGCTCCGCCTGAAAAACGCCGCAAGGCGGTTCTGTTTGCAGGTTGTTTCTGTTCAGAGAAGCAGCCCTGCATAAACATCCCAAAGAGCGACAGCGGACCGTAGACGCACCGGCAAGTCGTCAGGACGAAAACAGCGACGCCAAGGCGCTGAACCGCCGCGAATCACCGGAGCACCCGGCAGGCGGCTTTCCTTTCTTTGGAAGTCTGAAAACGGTTCTTTCCTTTCGCAAGAGAAAGGAAAGAACTGGTTTCGGTCCGCACCCCACGGCGCGGGGGAACGGATGCGACCCCATCCAAATCGTCAGGACGTAAACAGCGCTGCCAAGGCGCTGAATCGCCGCGAATCACCGCGGCAGTCGGCAAAGCGTTTTTCTCTACGGAAGTTTGAAACCATTTCTCTTTTGCCGCCGCAAAAGAGAAACGGTTTCAACCAGCGTTTCCCTCACACAAACCACTCGCACCGCGCCCTGCGCGCGAAATCCCGCTCCAGCATCGCCTTATGCGACAAAAATGCCGGATCGTCGAAATACTTCGCGCCCATCGGGCACGCGCGTACGCAGGCGTGACACTTGATGCACAGCCCCGGCACGTTCGTCACGTCGGCCGGGTCGATCGAACCCATTGGGCAAACCGCGACGCAGACGCCGCATCGGACGCAGTCTTCGCCGGTCTTCGGCTTCGCCTTCAGGAAATTCACCGGCTCGCCGTCGAGGCCCTTCGGCACATAGTACGGCGCGGCGGCGTCCCCCGGCACGGCGGGCGGAGCGGGAGGCTCGTTTGCCCTGGCGACGCGCGACGCCACGGCCGCGCCCAGCTTGGCAAGCTCCGCAAAATCGTCCCTGTCGGGGCGCTCCGCCGCAAGCGTGTCTGAAAACACGTGGCGGCAGACGAACGCGCCCGCGCCGACGACGCGGAACCCGCCGCCGTCCAGACAGGCACAGAGCTCCGCGAGCGAGTTGTCGAACGCGCGGTTGCCGAAGGTCACGAGCGCGACGGCAAGCGCGCCGTTGCCCGCAAGCCCCGCCCTCCAATACGGCAGCAGCTTGTTCGGCAGCTTGCCCGCGTAGGTCGGGCTGCCGCAGACCACAAGATCGCCCTCGCCGAAAGCGTACGTCTCCTCCCGCGCGGCGGGAAACGACAGATCGACCGTTTCCATCGGCGCCTCGAAGCTCGCCGCAAGCGCCGCCGCCAGCGTAGCGGTCAGCCGGCGCGTCGTCCCCGCGGGACTGAAGCAGACGGCGCAGACTCTCCGAACGATCATAGCTTGAACTCCTCCGCGCTGTACTTCTCCGTTTTGAGCGCCGCGGGACGCGGCGGGACGCGTTTGAGCGGGTCGTAGGAGAAGCGCCGGCAATGGTCCGCCGCGTCCATCACGCCCCTGTACACACAGGCGACCTGCGTCTCGCCGATCGCGCAGCCGTGGGCGCAGTAGACGCAGCGCTTTTCCATATTCCTGCGAAACAGCTCCATGCCCGTATCCTCCTCACATCGCCAGCAGCGTCAGCCTGCCGTCCTCCATGACGGCCCTGAGCCGCGTGACGGGACTGTCGTAGGAGTTGATGATCTCCGCCGCCATCACATCCTCCAGCTCCTTCTGGATCGTGCGGCGCAGGTTGCGCGCGCCGTAGGTCGTGGAGAACGACTTGTGCGCGAGGTAGTCCACCACCTCGTCGTCGTACGCAAAGCCGAGGCCCTTCTCCTGAAGGCTGGCCTTCAGCTCCTCCAGCATGATGCGCGCGATGTCGGAGAAGTGCGCCTCGTCGAGACCGTTGAAGCAGATGATCTCATCCACGCGGTTGATGAATTCGGGACGGAGGAACTCGCCCAGCGCCTTCAGCGCGCGTTCTCTGTTCTGCTCGTTCACCGTCCTGCCGAAGCCGAGCGAGCCGCCCTTGCGGTCGCTTCCGGCGTTGGAGGTCATGACGATGACCGTATTCTCAAAGTTCACCTTGCGCCCGTGCGCGTCGGTGATCTCGCCGTCGTCCAGAATTTGCAGCAGGATGTTGAGCACATCCGGATGCGCCTTCTCGATCTCGTCGAAGAGGATGACGGCGTAGGGCTTGCGGCGTATTTTCTCCGTGAGCTGCCCCGCCTCGTCGTAGCCGATATAACCCGGCGGCGAGCCGACGATGCGCGACACCGAGTGCTTTTCCATAAACTCGGACATGTCGAGCCGGATGAGCGAATCGGGCGAATTGAACAGGTCCTGCGCCAGCTGCTTGACCAGCTCCGTCTTGCCGACGCCGGTGGGGCCGACGAAAATGAACGACACGGGCTTGTGCTTCGGCGAGATGCCGACGCGGCTGCGGCGGATCGCGGCGCTGACCGCCGCGATCGCCTCGTCCTGCCCGACGACGTGCTCGCGCAGGCGCTGATCCAGCTCGGAGAGGCGCTTGAACTCGTCCTCGCGGATGCGGCTGGCAGGGATCTTCGTCCACAGCTCGATGACGCGGGCAAGGTTGTCCATGGAGAGCGTCGGATCGCCCTGCCTGCACAGGCCGTCGAACTCCGCGCTCAGCTGGATGACGCGGCTGCGGATCTCCGCAAGGCGGGCGAAGTCGGCGTGCTCCGGGTCCGCCTCGATCAGCTCGCGCTCCTTTTCGAGATCGTCGATCTCACGGCGCAGCTCCATGCGGCGGTTGATGTTTTTGTCGTGCAGGTTGAGGTCGGAGCAGGCCTCGTCGATCAGGTCGATCGCCTTGTCCGGCAGGAAGCGGTCGGTGATGTAGCGCTCGGAGAGCAGGACCGCCTGACGGAGGATGCCGTCCGGTATCTTCACGCCGTGGAAGCTCTCGTAGTAGTGGGCGATGCCCTTGAGGATCAGCAGCGTGTCCGCCTCGTTCGGCTCGTTGACCGTGACGGGCTGGAACCGGCGCTCGAGCGCGGTATCCTTCTCGATGTGCTTGCGGTACTCGGTGAAGGTCGTCGCGCCGATGACCTGGATCTCGCCGCGGGAGAGCGCGGGCTTCAGGATGTTCGCCGCGTTCATGCTGCCCTCGGCGTCGCCCGCGCCGACGATGTTGTGCACCTCGTCGATGACGAGGATGACGTTGCCGGTCTTGCGGATCTCCTCGATGAGGCCCTTCATGCGGCTTTCGAACTGGCCGCGGAACTGCGTCCCCGCTACGAGCGCCGTGAGGTCGAGCAGATAGACCTCCTTGCTGCGCAGCTTGAACGGCACCTCGCCCGCGGCGATGCGCTGGGCGAGCCCCTCCGCGATGGCGGTCTTGCCGACGCCCGGCTCGCCGATCAGGCAAGGGTTGTTCTTCTGGCGGCGGTTTAGGATCTGCACGACGCGCTCGATCTCCTCCGCGCGGCCGATGACCGCGTCCAGCTCGCCCTTGCGCGCGCGGGCGGAGAGATTGATGCAGTAGCTGTCGAGGAACCGGTGCTTCTTCTCGCTCTTCTTCTCGCCGCGCTGCGGGCGCTGCTGCGCCTCGCCGCCGTCGTTCTGCTCGGGCTGGGCGGGCTGCTGCGCGCCGCCGAAGAGCCGGTTCAGAAACGGGAAGGTGGCGGTCTTGCCCTCCTCCGCGCCGATATCGTCGTCGTCGATATTTTCAATGTTCTCCGCGCCGCCGAAGGCGCCGAGCATCTCGTTGGAGATGGCGTCGAGGTCCTCTTCGGTGATGCCCATGCGGCGCATGACCTCGTCGATCTGCGGCATTCCGAGCCGCTTGGCGCAGCTCAGGCACAGACCCTCGTTGATATTTTTCCCGTCTTCCCGGCGTGTCAGGAACACGACCGCGACGTTCTTTTTGCATTTGGAACAAAGTTGTGGCTGCATGTATCAAAACCTCCGTTGGGTCATGCGTTGGATGGGAATCTGGAAATCAAATCGATGGGCGAATGGTCGAGGAAGATCGGCAGCAGATGCCCGCCGTCCGCGCATTTGCGGACGGCCTCCGGGTCGAAGTGCGCGGCGGCGTAGACCGCCACATAGAGCAGCAGCGCGGCCTCCAGAAATCCGAAGATCGCTCCTCCCGCATTGTTGAGCGTGTTCAGCACGGGCAGATCGAAAACATGGTCGAACAGGCCCGTAAGCAGCTTGAGCGCAACGAGCAGGAGGATATAGAGCACCAGCACCAGCACGGTATGCACCGCATTGCGCACCAGCGAGCGCACGCTCGCCGAGACCGCGGTCCGGAACGTCTCGGTCACCTTCTCCTTCACCGCGGAGACAGCGCCCTCCACCGCCTCGGACAGCGATTCCAGCGCGCCGTCGAACAGCGTCTTCGGCAGGCCGTATCGCTCAAGCAGCTCCGTGATGCCGCGCAGTCCCTCGGCGGCCTCGGCCGTCTTCTCCTGCGAGGTCTTGTCCAGCTCCTCGGAAAACTGCCGGACCACCGCGTTCTCGATCCTCGGTGCGATCACATCCGTGATCGGATCGGTCAGCAGGTCCGCCAGCAGCACCGCGCCGATCAGCGCAATGACGACGACGGCCAGACCCATCAGGCTCTTGAACAGTCCCCGCTTCGCGCCGATGACCGCTCCCGCGATCAGCACGACGGCAAGGATACCATCAATGATAAGTGCATTATCCATGCTTTCTCCTTCTTTTTCAAGTAGAAAAGATTGTTGCTTCAGGATATTTACGGAACGTTCACAAAATACGCTCAGTCCGGGATATAGAGCCACGCGCGCGACGCGCCCACCAGCAGGACCGTGCCGTCCGCGCGCATGATCGCCTGCCTGACGAACTCCGCGTCGTCCAGCGCCGCATATTCGCTCAGGTCGGCGGTGTAGACGACCAGACGGTCGCTGTAGAGCACGGCGACGTAATCCCCCGCCGCAGACACATCTGTGATCTCGCGCTGCTCATCCAGCTCGCCGAGCACACTGCCCTCCGTGTCCACCGTCACGAGCCGCAGCGCGCTGCCGGAGCGGTAGCGCGAGAACAGCAGCGCGGCAAAGCCGTCGCCGTCCATGGACGCGCTGCGCAGATACGGATAGTCGAAGCGCAGGCTGCCCGCAAGTGAGCCGTCCGTGTCGAACAGCGTCAGCCGGTCGTCCTTCAGCGCCGCCAGCTTCCCCCCGACGCTGCCGAGGGAATACACCATCGCGCCGTCGAACGTCGTCTCGCTGACCGCCCGCTCGCTGTCAAAGGCGTAGAACAGCAGCGTGCTGGCAAACACGCCGTCCGCCTCGCCCAGCGACACCGCCGCCAGATGGCGGTTGTCGTCCAGCACGCGGGCGTCGGAGAGATAGCTCTCCGAGGAGCGGAAGGCGAACACCGGCTCCAGAGAGGGGTCATACGCCGTCACCGCCGCGCGGTAGCCGCTCTTGAGCGTCGTCAGCGCCAGATAGTCCGAGCGGTTGAGCGAAGCGGAGAGGATGCCATTCCCGCTCTCCGCGCTCATGTCCTTCACAAGCCCCTTCGCGCCCAGCACGTACAGCTCCTTTCCGCCCACGTCGTAGACTGCGGCGGTCTTCGCGCCCAGCGCGACGGCAGGGTTGGTGAAGTTCACCGTCTTCGCCCACAGCTCCGTCCCGTCGCCGCCGAGCATCTGAACGCGCGTCGTCGAGACGATCAGCAGCCCGTCGCCCAGCATCGTGTACGACGCGCTCCGGTCGCTGTCGTAGCGAAACAGCTCCGCCTTGCCGTCGGCGTCCTGCTCGACCTTGTTGTAGGAGAAGAGCCGCCGCAGACTGTCCGCGTTGTTTATGCCGCGCGACGCGGCGAAGACCAGCGCGCCCGCCACGGCCAGAAACACCAGCAGCGCCAGCGCCAGGCGTCCCCTGCCGCGCTTTTCCCTGCGCTTCGGGGCGCGCTTCGCACGCTTGATCTCGCTGCGGATCTCCTGTTCGATTTTATCGTTCTGATCAGCCATTGAGTCGTTCGTCCTCATACCAGAGTCTTGTCAGGTACAGTCCGCCCGGCGGGACCGTCGGTCCCGCCAGCGTGCGGTTGCCGGAGTCGAGGATGACGGGGATGTCCTCCGCCGTCAGCTTCCCCTCCGCCGCGTAGAGCACGGTGCCGGTGATCGCCCGCACCATATTATACAAAAAGCCGTTCGCGCAGACCCGCAGCTCCAGCAGGTCCCCGCTCCTGCATACCGTGCAGGAATAGACCGTGCGCACGGTCGTGCGCGTCTCCGTGCCGACGCTGCGCACGGCGCGGAAATCGTGCGTCCCCTCAAACGCGCGCGCCGCACGGTCCATGACCTCCTCGTCGAGGCGCTTGGGATAGAAATAGGCTCGGTTTACATAAAACGGGTTCTTGATCCGCGAATTGAAGATGCGGTAAGTATATTCCTTTTTGAGGCAGGAGCCGATGGCGTTGAAGCCGTCCGGCATCTCGTACGCCGCGCTGACGACGATATCCTCCGGCGTGTGGGTGTTGACGGCGAAGGGCAGACGGTCGAGGGGGATGCGGGATTCGGTGCGGAAGTTGGCGACGTAGCGCTCGGCGTGGACGCCCGCGTCGGTTCGGCCGCAGCCGGTGAGCTTCACCGGCGCGCCGCAGACCTTGCCGAGCGCCTTCTGCAGCGTCTCGCAGACGCTGACGGCGTTTTTCTGCACCTGCCAGCCGTGGTAGGCGGTGCCGTTGTACATCAGCTTGAGCGCAATGTTTCTCATGGTGCTCCTCATCTATGCATGCGTAACGTGAAATCGGTTCTTCCTTTCTCATAGGAAAGGATGAAATGAGGTTTCAATCGCTCCCCCGTGCGCCGTGGGGTACGGACTGAAACCAGTTCTTTCCTTTCTCTTGCGAAAGGAAAGAACCGTTTTCAGACTTCCAAAGAAAGGAAAGCCGCCTGCCGAGTGCCGCGGTGATTCGCGGCGGTTTCGCGCCTTGGCAGCGCTGTTTCCGTCCTGACGATTTGCCGGTGCGTCTATTGTCCGCTGTCGCTCTTTGGGATGTCTATGCAAGGCTGCTTCTCTGAACAGAAACAACCTGCAAGCAGAACCACCTTGCGGCGTTGTTCAGGCGGAGCGACGCAGGCAGCCGGTCTTGCAGAACCATCGCGCCGCCGGAGGCGGCAATCGTGGAGAAGCCAATGAAATCACGAAAACAGCGTTTTCACGGGGCGAAAAGAAACCAAGTCTGATAAAAGCCCGCCCAAAAGCGTCTTTCTTCTTTGGCGCGCAACACCGTTTCTTCTTTCCGCAAGAGGAAAGAAGAAATGGGGTTGCACTTGTCCCCCTGCGCCGTGGGGTACGGACTGAAACCAGTTCTTTCCTTTCTCTTGCGAAAGGAAAGAACCGTTTTCAGACTTCCAAAGAAAGGAAAGGCGCCTGCCGGGTGCTCCGGTGATTCGCGGCGGTTCTGCCTCGTGGCGCCGCTGTTTTCGTCCTGACGATTTGCCGGTGCGTCTACGGTCCGCTGTCGCTCTTTGGGATGTCTATGCAAGTCTGCTTCTCTGAACAGAAACAACCTGCAAGCAGAACCACCTTGCGGCGTTGTTCAGGCGGAGCGACGCACGATCCCGGACACGCGGAACCATTGCGCTCGCGGAGCGGGCAATCGTGGAGAAGTCAATGAAGTCACGAAAACAGCGTTATGCTCTTTTCGAAAAACCAGACGACAGATAAAACCCTGCCCACAAAAAGGGATTCCAAAACCGCAGGTTTTGGCGGCTTTTTGGTGACTTTTTCGGCGGCGAGAAAGTCACTCTGCCCGCAGGCGGAAACTCCTGCATCTCTTTTCGCAAGAGAAAGAAGAAATGGGGTTGCAGTCGTCCCCCTGCGCCGCGGGGAAGAAAAGGCGGCGTCAGAAAACGCCATTTCCGCGACAGCGGCGCCGTCGGGTCGGCGCACGAAAAACAGCGTTGCCACGGGGCAAAACCGCCGCAAAACACAGGAGCAGTCGGCAAAGCGCTTTTCTCTACGGAAGTCTGAAACCATTTCTCTTTTGGCAAGACAAAAGAGAAACGGTTTCAAGGACCGTCCCCTCTGCCCGCAGGCGGAAACTCCTGCGTCCCCTTTCGCAAGAGAAAGAAGAAATGGGGTTGCACTCGTTCCCCCGCGGCGGGGGGCGCCGCCCCATCAGTCCAGTACGATGATCCCCACCGCCAGCGCCAGATAGAGCGCCAGCACCAGATAATCCCGCGCGGCGAAGCGCAGGACGTGCAGCTTGGTTCTGCCCTCGCCGCCGTGGTAGCAGCGGCACTCCATGGCGGTCGCCAGCTCGTCCGCACGCCGGAACGCGCTGACGAACAGCGGCACCAGCAGCGGGATCAGCGCCCGCGCACGCCGCACGAGACCGCCGGACTCGAAGTCCGCGCCGCGCGCCTTCTGCGCGCTCATGATCTTGTCCGTCTCCTCGATCAGCGTCGGAATAAAGCGCAGCGCGATCGACATCATCATCGCCAGCTCGTGCACCGGCACGCGCAGCGCCTTGAGCGGGTTCAGGAGACTTTCCAGCCCGTCCGTCAGCCGGATGGGGCTCGTGGTATAGGTCAGCAGGAAGGTGCCCGTGATCAGCAGCGTGATGCGCAGCATCATGGAGACCGCCGTGCGGATGCCCTGCCGCGTGATCCGAAGCGCCCACCACGTCCAGACGACCTCGCCGGGGGTGTAGAACAGGTTCAGCACCGCCGTAAACGCGAGGATGAACAGCACGGGCTTGAGCCCGCGGAACAGCGCCTTCGCGCTGACCTTCGATATCCGCGCCGAAACGATCAGCGTCAGCGTCATCAGGCCGTACGCCCAGGCCGAGTGGCAGGAGAAGATGGCGACGATATAGCATACGACCGCCAGCAGCTTCGTGCGCGGGTCGAGACGGTGCGCCAGCGTCGTGCCGGGGAAATACTGGCCGAGGGTAATGTCCTTGAGCATCAGCGCGCGCCTCCCTTCCTCAGGGCGAGCAGCGCGTCGCGCAGCTCCTCCACGGTATAGACCGCAGGATCGACGTTCAGACCGCGCCGGCGCAGCTCCATGGCGATGCGCGTCGGCTGGGGCACGCCCAGCCCCGCCCGCATCAGCGCGCTGCCGTGGGCGAACACCTCGCGCGGCGTGCCGCTCATGAGCGTCCTGCCGCGGGAGAGCACCACGATGCGGTCGGCGTAGCGCGCGATCTCCTCCATGCTGTGGCTGACGAGCACGACGGTGTTCCCGCGCTCGCGATGATACGCGCGGATGTGCTCGAGCAGCTCCTCGCGCCCGCGCGGATCGAGCCCGGCGCCGGGCTCGTCGAGCACCAGCACCTCCGGCTCCATGGCGATCACGCCCGCGATGGCGACGCGGCGCTTCTGTCCGCCGGAGAGCGCAAAGGGCGACTTGTCCAGCAGGCTCTCGTCCAGCCCCGCGAAGCGGGCGGAGGCGCGGATGCGGGCGTCCAGCTCGTCGCCCTTCAGGCCCATGTTGGTCGGGCCGAAGGCGATGTCCTTGTACGCTGTCTCCTCAAAAAGCTGATACTCCGGGTACTGGAACACCAGCCCGACGCGGAAGCGCACGTCGCGGATCTTCTTCGGCTCCTCCCAGATGTCCCTGCCGTCGAGCAGGACCCTCCCCTCGGTGGGCTTGAGCAGCCCGTTGAGGTGCTGGATCAGCGTCGATTTCCCGCTGCCGGTGTGGCCGATCAGTCCCAGCAGCTCGCCGCGATAAACGGACATGGTCAGGTCCTCCACCGCGCTGCGCTGGAACGGCGTGCCGATCCCATAGGTATGGGTCAGGTTTTCTACTCTGATGATCTCTTCCAAAGCTTCTTCCTCTTTGCTTACAGGGGATGTTCTGCCGCCGCGGCGGCAGGAGCGCGGGCGGCGCTTCTCAGGAGAACGCCGCCACGATCGCCGCCGCGCAGTCCTCGACGGTCAGCGCGTCCGTCGCCACCTCGACGCCGCTCGCCTTCAGGGCGCGCAGCAGCGCCACGGTGTCCGGCACCGCGAGGCCGTACGCGGCCAGCTCCTCCGCGCGAGAGAAGACCTCGCGCGGCGTACCGTCCATGGCGATGCGTCCGTCGTTCATCACAAGCACGCGGTCGGCGTGCTCCGCCTCGTTCATGTGGTGCGTGATGAGCACCACCGTGATGTTCTTCTCGCGGTGCAGGCCCTCGATCACATTGAGCACCTCGCGCCGGCCCATCGGGTCGAGCATCGCCGTTGCCTCGTCGAGCACGATGCACTCCGGCAGCATCGCCAGCACGCCCGCGATGGCGATGCGCTGCTTCTGCCCGCCGGAGAGCAGGTGCGGCGCGTGGAGCGTGAACTCCGTCATGCCCACCGCCTCCAGCGCGTCGTCCACGCGCTGACGGATCTCCGCCGTCGGCACGCCGAGGTTCTCCGGCGCGAAGGCCACGTCCTCCTCGACCACGTTGGCGACGATCTGGTTGTCCGGGTTCTGGAACACCATGCCGATGCGGCGGCGGATCTCAAGCAGCAGGCTCTCGTCCTTCGTATCCATCCCGTCGACATACGCCGTGCCGCCGCCGGGCAGCAGCACCGCGTTGAAGGTCTTGGCGAGCGTCGATTTGCCGCTGCCGTTGTGCCCCAGCACGACCACGAAGCTCCCGCGCTCGATCTTCAGCGTCACGCCGTCGAGCGCAACGGTCGCCGCGGTCTCCTCATCGCCGGGGTAGGCGTAGGACAGGTTGTCGGTTTGTATGATCGTTGACATCATGTTCTCTTCTGTTCCTGCGGTTCGATATGGATCACGACCGCCTGTGATAGATTTTTGTTTTCGTGAAGGATCCGTTTGATCTGCGAAAGCGTCTGCTCATAAAGAAACACTTGCTTTGCAAGCGGCGTACGCCCTGCCAGCATAAACAACTCCACAAGCGCACGCTCCTGTGCTTCCGTCGTCTCCGGCTGCGTATGAACGCAGACGAGCGGCCTGAACAGTCTGCGTTTCGGGCGCAGCCACTCCAGAAACGCATCCATCATATACCATGCCGCGCCGGTATGGGCGACCTGCCCTTCTCTCAGCGGCGAAAAAACCTCGACTCCGGGCCTTCCCGCATACGCTTCCGCGTCCGTTCCCGCAGCAAGGTACCTGCGAATGCGTCTTTGGGTCTGCTCACAGTCGGCGTTCCCGCACTGACCGAGCTCCTCCTGTTCGACCTCCGCCGCGACAAGGGAGCTCTCCCGCAGCGTCTCTCCGCTTTTGCAGTCGATCAGCGTGATATCGGACGGCAAAAAGCTCCGGTACCGATCAGAAAACAGCCTGGACGCGTCCGTCTTTCTCATAAATATCTCCTTATTCGCTGCACCATCTGCCCGTCGAGCCGCATGGCAGCGCGAGGCCGGTCTCCGTCACCGGCAGACCAAGCTCGTCCCAGGTCACGCGGCCGCCGTACCGCTCCGCAACGAGCAGGTGGAGCATATAGCCCAGCACCGAGGGCGCAAGGCCGGTCGTGTAGGAGTTCAGGATCACGAACAGCGGCTTGTCGGAGAGCACCTGCGCGCAGAGCTTCAGGAACGGGAACAGGTTGTCCTCCAGCTTCCAGACCTCGCCGCCGGGCCCGCGCCCGTAGGACGGCGGGTCGAGGATCACGGCGTCGTAACGCCTGCCGCGCCGGAGCTCGCGCTCGACGAACTTGGCGCAGTCGTCCACGATCCAGCGGATCGGCGCGTCCTCCAGCCCGCTGACCCGCGCGTTCTCCCGCGCCCAGTTGACCATGCCCCTCGCCGCGTCGACGTGGCAGACCTGCGCGCCCGCGGCGGCGCAGGCGACCGTCGCCCCGCCGGTGTAGGCGAAGAGGTTCAGCACGCTGATCGGCCGGCCCGCGTTCCCGATCTTCTCGCGGGCGAAGTCCCAGTTGACCGCCTGTTCGGGGAACAGGCCCGTGTGCTTGAAGTTCATGGGCTTGACCTGGAACGTCAGGTCCCGGTACGCGACGGTCCACTGCTCGGGCAGCCGGTCCTTTTCCCAGTGTCCGCCGCCCTCGGCCGAGCGGTGATACCGTCCCTGCGCCCGTCTCCAGCCGGGATTCTCCCGTTTCGATTCCCAGATCGCCTGCGGGTCGGGCCGCACCAGTATCTGCCGTCCCCAGCGCTCCAGCTTCTCGCCGCCGCCGCAGTCCAGCAGTTCATAATCCTTCCATCCGTCCGCAACCCACATGTGTGCACGCTCCGTCATTCCATAAAAAATCAATATATTATACTACCGTACAGGCTGAATAGTCAATCAAAATAAATGATTGCCAATCCCCGCAGGCCGTGGTATCCTTTCCGTAGGCTCTGTATGAAGGAGGTGCGTCATGGATCGCGTTCTGCTGCACTCGTGCTGCGCGCCGTGCTCGGTGCACTGCGTCGAGACGCTGCGCGGCGAGGGGATCGAGCCGACGTCGCTGTGGTTCAACCCGAACATCCACCCGTATCAGGAGTACAAGGCGCGGCGCGACACGCTGATCGGCTTCGGCGAGCTGGCGGAGCTGGAGGTCCGCGTGCTGGACGACTACGGCCTGCGGGACTTTGTCCGCGCCGTGGCGGGCGACATCGACGGCCGCTGCACCCACTGCTACGCGATCCGCCTCGGCACGGCGGCAAAGTACGCCGCGGAGAACGGCTTTTCCGCCTTCACCTCCTCGCTGCTGATCTCGCCGTATCAGAATCACGAGCTGCTGCGGCAAACCGGCGAGGCGATGGCGGAGCGCTACGGCGTCGCCTTCCTGTACCGCGACTTCCGTCCGGGCTTCCGCGCGGGGCAGGCGAAGGCGCGGGAGCTGGGGCTCTACATGCAGAAATACTGCGGCTGCGTGTTTTCGGAGGAGGACCGCTACGCCAGGCAGATCCTGCGCGACCGGGAGCGCTTCGGCGGCCTGTGAGCCGTGCCGCGTCTCCGAACAGCCGAAGATGAAAAGGCAAGAGGCCTGTCACGGCCTCTTGCTTTTTTGTCTCCCGATTTTACGAGCCGGACACGCTGAGCCAGTCGATCAGCTCCAGCCCCGGGTTGTGCTTCGTGAGGAAGCCGACCGACCACTCTCCGCCGAAGGCGATGAGCTTCCGGCCCCGGAAATCCTCCAGCACGCGCGCGCCGGTGCAGAGGATCAGCTCCTTCGGGTCGCAGGGACACGCGCCGATGAGCCGCAGATGCTCGTAGGGCAGGCCGTGCATGCGCAGGTCGACGCCGTACTCGCCCTTCATACGGTACGCAAACACGTCGAACTGCAGCGTGCCGACCACGCCGACGACCACGTCCTCAAAGCCGCTGTCGGGCATCTTGAAGATCTGGATCGCGCCTTCCTGCGCGATCTGCGTGATACCCTTGACGAACTGCTTGCGCTTCATCGTGTCCATCGGGGACACCGACATGAAGTGCTCCGGCTCGAAGGTCGGAATGCCGGAGTAGCGGTACTTCTTCCCCGGCACGGTGATCGTGTCGCCGATGGAGAAGACGCCCGGATCGAACACGCCGATGATGTCGCCGGCGTAGGCGGTGTCCACGATCTCGCGCTCCGCCGCCATCATGGTCTGCGGCTGGGACAGGCGCATCTTCCTGCCGCTCTGGACGTGGTAATACTCCGCGTCGCGCTCGAATCTGCCCGAACAGATGCGCATGAACGCGAGGCGGTCGCGGTGCGCCCTGTTCATATTCGCCTGGATCTTGAACACGAAAGCCGAGAACTCCGGCGAGAACACGTCCACCTCGCCCTCGTCGCTCTCGCGCGGGAGCGGGGCGGTGGTCATCGCGAGGAAGTGTTCGAGGAACGGCTCCACGCCGAAGTTGGTCAGCGCCGAGCCGAAGAATACCGGCGAGAGCGTGCCGCCGCGCACGGCCTTGAGGTCGAATTCGCGGCCTGCGCCCAGCAGCTCGATCTCGTCGATGAGCGCGTCGCGCCGCTCCTGTCCCAGCATATCCGCAAGCAGCGGATCGTCCAGCTCGATCTCCGTGACGCCCGCCTTCCGCGCGTGGCCCGCGTCTGTGAAGTGCAGGATGCAGCGCTTCTCGCGGTCGTAGACGCCCTGGAACGCCTTGCCGCTGCCGATGGGCCAGTTGACGGCGTAGGTGTCGATGCCCAGCTCGCGCTCGACCTCCTCGCACAGCTCCAGCGGGTCGCGGGCCTCGCGGTCCATCTTGTTGATGAACGTGAAGATGGGGATATGACGCAGGGCGCAGACCCTGAAGAGCTTGCGCGTCTGCGGCTCGACGCCCTTTGCGCCGTCGATGACCATGACCGCGCTGTCCGCCGCCATCAGCGTGCGGTAGGTGTCCTCCGAGAAGTCCTGATGGCCCGGCGTGTCGAGGATGTTGATGCAGTATCCGTCGTGCTGGAACTGCATGACCGACGATGTGACCGAGATGCCGCGCTGCTTCTCGATCTCCATCCAGTCCGAGGTCGCCGCGCGGGCGCGCTTGCCCTTGACCTCGCCCGCCTGCGCGATGGCGCCGCCGTAGAGCAGGAACTTTTCCGTCAGCGTCGTCTTGCCCGCGTCCGGGTGCGAGATGATGGCGAATGTCCGCCGGCGCGAGATTTCGTCTTGTAAGCTTGGCATAGTGTTCTCCTGTGATCGAGGATTTTGTGCGCCCGCGGCGCGGGGGGCGAGTGCAGCCCCGTTTCTTCTTTCTCTTGCGAAAGGGGCGCAGGAGTTTCCGCCTGCGGGCGGGGGACGAGTGCAACCCCATTTCTTCTTTCCTCTTGCGAAAGAAACGGTTTGCGACCCCATTTCTTCTTTCTCTTGCGAAAGAAGAAACGGTGTTGCGCGCCAAAGAAGAAAGACGCTTTTGGGCGAGCTTTCTTCTGGTTCAGACCGATTCAGCGTTGTGGAAACGCTGTTTTCGTGACTTCATTGACTTCGCCGCGATTGCCCGCTCCGCGGGCGCTATGATCCTGCGTGTCCGGGATCGTGCGTCGCTCCGTCCGAAAAACGCCGCAGGTTGTTTCTGTTCAGAGAAGCGGCCTTGCATAGACATCCCAAAGAGCGACAGCGGACCGTAGGCGCAGCGGCAAGTCGTCAGGACAGAAACAGCGGCGCCACGAGGCAGAACCGCCGCGAATCACCGCGGCACCCGGCAGGCGGCTTTCCTTTCTTTGGAAGTCTGAAAACGGTTCTTTCCTTTCGCAAGAGAAAGGAAAGAACTGGTTTCGGTTCGTCCCCTCCTCGGCGCGGGGGAACGATTGCAACCCCATTTCTTCTTTCTCTTGCGAAAGAAGAAACGGTGTTGCGCGCCAAAGAAGAAAGACGCTTTTGGGCAAGCTTTTATCTGGTTCAGTTTGTTTTCGCGTTGTGGAAACGCTGTTTTCGTGACCTGATTGATTTCGCCACGATTGCCCGCTTCGCGGGCGCAATGGTTCCGCGTGTCCGACTGCCTGCGTCGCTCCGCCCGAACAACGCCGCAAGGTGGTTCTGTTTGCAGGTCGTTTCTGTTCAGAGAAGCGGCCCTGCATAGACATCCCAAAGAGCGACAGCGGACAATAGGCGCACCGGCAAGTCGTCAGGACGAAAACAGCGGCGCCACGAGGCAGAACCGCCGCGAATCACCGCGGCACCCGGCAGGCGGCTTTCCTTTCTTTGGAAGTCTGAAAACGGTTCTTTCCTTTCGCAAGAGAAAGGAAAGAACTGGTTTCGGTCCGTCCCTTCCCCTTCGCAGGGGAACGATTGCAACCCCATTTCTTCTTTCCTCTTGCGGAAAGAAGAAACGGTGTTGCGCGCCAAAGAAGAAAGACGCTTTTGGCGAGCTTTCTTCTGGCTCAGACTATTTTTGTGTTATGAAAACGCTGTTTTCGTGACTTGACTGATTTCGCCGCGGTTGCCGCCTCCGGCGGCGCGACGGTTCTGCGCATCCGGGATCGTGCGTCGCTCCGTCCGGAAAACGCCGCAAGGTGGTTCTATTTGCAGGTTGGTCCTGTTCAGAGAAGCGGCCCTGCATAGACATCCCAAAGAGCGACAGCGGACCGAAGACGCACCGGCAAGTCGTCAGGACAGAAACAGCGCTGCCAAGGCGCAGAACCGCCGCGAATCACCGCGGCACCCGGCAGGCGGCTTTCCTTTCTTTGGAAGTCTGAAAACGGTTCTTTCCTTTCGCAAGAGAAAGGAAAGAACTGGTTTCGGTCCGTCCCTTCCCCTTCGC